>Ga0302267_10000005_pt1 | contig 285098 bp, 211 predicted proteins | sample III_Bog_E1_3_FD_194555 | JGI IMG/M metagenome (GOLD analysis project Ga0302267, IMG submission 194555) | Peat permafrost microbial communities from Stordalen Mire near Abisko, Sweden - III_Bog_E1_3 | ecosystem: Environmental > Terrestrial > Soil > Wetlands > Peat | place: Sweden: Abisko... | reverse complement strand
GCGTCAGAGACAGTCCATGACTTGATTTGTGCCATACAAATCAAGCATCGCCGACACGTATTCCGTTGACGAAGCTGATTTGATAGAACGAATCAAGATTGTCACTATTTGCGGATAGGCTCTAAGTGAGATTTCATGACATATAGCCATATGGAAAATATTTGGCGTCCACCAACATTGACCCACACTTGGTCTTTGCAATATTCCTACCGCTTTGTAATGTTTAATGCCTCAGACGACAAAACAGGGCGCACCTGGCGCACCCAGCGCAGTCTGCCCTTAGCTTTCATCTCATTTGTTTTCTGGTGTTTATCTTTGTTCTCTATAGATTAACTATTATGCTGGTGCCGAAGAAGGGACTCGAACCCCCACACCCTTGCGAGTACGTGGACCTGAACCACGCGCGTCTGCCAATTCCGCCACTTCGGCACTACTTTTTCCGGCTATTCGCCGGACTGGCAACTTTTTAAGTCTCGCAAATACCAGCCCTCATGTCAAATCAGCCAGCTGGCTCCCGTTGCCTGACACATCGAGAAACGAGAGCAGTTCCCGCAACCAGGGACTAAGGGACTGAGGGACTGTCCCCAGTTCCCAAGCCCCTTAGTCCCTAGTCCCTCAGTCCCTCGTCCTACACCGCTTCGTCGCGGAACATCGGGTGGGGAATCAGGCGGCGGTAGTCCTCTTGGTGAGCGCCGTCCAGGCAGGCTTCGATGATCTGCTTGCCCAAGGGGTCGAGATCAGGTACCAGGAACTGCTTGAGTTCGCTGGCGAAGAATTCACGCCACTGGCGCGCTCCCTCCTGGAAGATCTCCTTGCCACCCTGGATCTGTTCGTCCACATGCAGGAAGACGCGGGGAATGACCGTGCCTTCGATCTTGAGCTGCTGAGGCAGGTATCCAAGCAGCGGGCAGGGAGACTCTTCCACCTGCTCGCGGCCAAACTTGGCGCTGCCACGACGGGCCAGATACTCGCGGGCGATCCACTCGGCCATGAAGCCCACCTTCCAGGCGCCGATGTGCTGGTTGGGAATCAGCACGTAGCGGGTGTCTGGGGTATTCACGATCTGGCGAAGCAGAAGGTTGGCCTGGTCCACGCGGCGGCCGGTGGCAAAGGCCCAATAGCTGCCCACGCCCTCCGACTGCATCTCCTTGGACTTGCTGGCCTGAATGCTGGGGTTGGCATGGCCACGGGGGGCCACGAGCCGCCACAGCCAGCCCAGAGCCGGGCTGAGCACGTGCATGAGGCCCAGGATGCCGTACAACTGGCTGTCCTTGTGCGTGGGAGGGCAGCGCACGCCGAAGCTGCGCACATCCACCCGCTGCGGACCGGTGAGAATGTCTTCAATCATGCGCCGCGGCAGGATCACGCGCGGGTTGGGACAAGGCTTGCCAGGAGCGTCTTCCACGTGCTCCCAGGTCAGGCAGTTGCCGCCGGGAACAATGTAGTGGTTGAGGAAGATCAGCGGCTCGGGCGGATCGATGGTCAACCGCTCCAGATTGGGCGCGGTGCCGTAGTGCTTGATGTGATCCACGCGGACGAACCAGGCGTTTTCTGCATCGGCCAGGGTCAAACGCCCGCTGGCTCCCTGATAGGTGGGATGGGCGGTGGCCATATCGTCGGCGATGGGGCGCAGGTGGCAAGCTTCGGGAAGGTTGAGGGTGCGCTCTTCCTTGGTCACCACGTTCTTGCCGATCAGCAGGCGGCCGTCCTCCATGCGGTGGATGTGCTCGGTCATCTCGCTCTTGCCGCCACCGCTGGCGCCTTCGTGCATGATGACGACCTGGTTCTCATAGGGGGTAATCACGGCCACCGCGGCGCAGTGGTTGGTGACAAAGCCCTCGCGTTCGCCGATATCCAGCAGCATCGAGTAGACGCCTTTTTTGGCGCTGGGACCGGGATAGAGGTTGTAGGCGTAGATCTCCTGGTGGGTGCCCTGGCGGTCGTGGACCACCACCTGCCTGCCGCCAAAGTGCGTGTGGCGGAAGGGCGGAGCAACAAAGAGCACGCCGCCGGTAACCTTGAAGTCGGCCGGGACCTCGGAGCGGGGAATCATGCCCTGCAAATCAGCCAAAGCCGCCGCGAAGAAGGCGGCTTGGCGGGGGACAATCAGCAACGCGCCGTAGCCCAGCGTGTCAGGGCCGGCATAGAAGGGAACGACGACCAGTTCCTGCTTCTTGAGCCAGTCCAGCGTCTGCTGTCTGGTCGCATCGAAGGGTTCTCCGAACCTGTCTTCGTAGCGCGGCTTATCCGTAGGGAAAGAATCGCCGATCACCATGGCATCGGGATCGCGGCGGCGCATGGACGGGTCAGGGAAGTTGATGGCCACGCCATTGCGCGCCTTGGTGATCTCTGCCTCAACGATGCGACCCACGCCCTCGGCCTGGAAGATCACCTCGTAGACGCCATGATCCTCGCGATTGCCCAGTGTCCAGTCAGTCGCTCCGCTCGTTCGTCCCAGCGACCAGTCCAGCAACTGCTGACGGTTCTCGGGAATCTGCACCAGGGGTGCCGCACTCAACACTTCGCGGACATGTTCGGGCAAACCCATTTCAGCCCAACACGCCTGGAAATCGACAACGGATTCTGCACCAGCGACGGTGGTCATGGTCTTCTCGCTTTCAGGAAAAAAGATGGACGAACGACACTTTTTGGGTGGACCCTGGCGGGGGGGTGACCGGCGGCAAAAGAGGAATTCTTTCGCGCATCTTCCGGTGTACTAGCGTTTTCGGGTACACAAATCCCGCTCAGCGCCAAAAAGTGCACATCTCTTTTATCTCATCTAGCGGCATACCTGGCGGTGCGGTGCGTCACAATATGGGAAAATGCCTCAGGATGAGGTTGATTGCCTCATCCTCAGTGCAAATACTTCCCTCCAACTGCGCCTCTTCAACAGCGTGGAGCATCTCTTTGAAGCGATGTCCGGGGGTATAGCCGGCGGCGATCAGCTCCCGGCCGGTAATCAGCGGCTGGGGGCGAACTACCTCTTCGGGCATGGCAAGCCAGCGCTCCCGCACCAGCTCCCAGGTCTCCAGACCGCCTTTCGAGGCGAGACAATCCATGCGGTGCAGGGAGAGATGCTCGGGGAAGTTCTCCAGCCGAAAGAAGCGCTTCAGGGTCGAGGACTTCATGCGCGGAGCATCGATAAAACGCATATGGTTCGCCACCAGAGCGAGAATCTGCCGGGTCTCGTCGTTGGAGAAGCGAAAGCGCCGGCAGATCTCGGCCGCAACGGCGACGCCGACATCGACGTGCCCGTCAAAGCGAATCCGCTCGGCACGGCGGAAGGTAGCGGGCTTGCCCACATCGTGCAAGAGGGCTCCCCAGGCCAGGGTCGGGGAGCAGTTCGATTCCAGTTGCCCCAGCAGGCCCAGCGTATGCAGCCAGACATCGCCCTCGGGATGAAACTGCGGAGGCTGCTCAACGCCCTTCATGCGCGCAATCTCGGGCAGCACTTCGACGAGCAGGCCGGTTTCGTCCAGCAACTCGAAGGCCCGACGCGACTGACCCTCGGTGAGCATCCGGGTCAGCTCGTCTCGCACCCGCTCCCGGCTCACTGCCTTTGTTTTAGCTGCCAGACGGCACATCGCCGCTGCCGTCTGCTCTTCCAACGCGAAGCCCAGCCGCGCGGCAAAGCGTACGCCGCGCAGCATTCTTAGATGATCTTCGTCGAAGCGAAGATCGGGATCGCCAATGGCGCGAATCACGCCAGCTTCCAGGTCCGCGACGCCGCCCACGTGATCGATCACAAGCGAGCGCAATTTCTGCTTATCGTTCTGCGCGGATTGCTCGGGTTCTGCTTGCACCGCCAGTGGGTCCAGCAGCATCCCGTTGATGGTGAAATCCCGACGCTGCACATCTTCGGCGGCACTGAGGGTGTAGCGCACCGCATCCGGCCTTCGCCCGTCCGAGTAGGCTCCATCCGAGCGGAAGGTCGCCACCTCTACCACCACCTGCGCCACCTGCGGTGGGGCAGCCTCTGCTTCAATGGCGCAAGCAACACCGCTAGTGCTCACCAGCACCACCCCGAAGTGGGCTCCCACGGCAAAGGTGCGCTCGAACATCCCCAAAACTACGTTGGGCCTCGCAGAAGTTGCCACATCGTAGTCATGCGGCTCCCGCCCCAGCAACAGATCACGCACGCAGCCACCAGCCAGCCAGGCTTCATAGCCCGCTTCGCGCAGAGTGCGCACAATCTGACAGGCGGCGGCGAATTGAGGGTGACAGACCATCGTCTCTCTATTGTCGCGCTGTCAGCCAAGGAACGATCAACTCCGCCGTAAACCACAGGAATACATCCTGAAGGGATTCAGTACCAAAAGCACACAGCCCTCCCAGCCCAAACACTCCTGGAAGGGCTGCATTCCGTTGTGTTCAATTGCTTAGAAGACCAGCTTCAGAGCCATCTGCATCTCTCGGCTGGGGTAGTAGCTGCTGATAACGCCATAGCTGGAGTCGGTGGCGACGCTGTCCGGCGCCTGTGGGTTGGACTTGTTGAGCAGGTTGAAGGCCTCGGCGCGGAACTCCAGGACCGACTTTTCGAAGCCCAGAGGGAACTTCTTGTGCAGGCCAAGATCCAGATCGGCAAACCCAGGCATACGGGCCACGTTACGCGGGGCATTGCCAAAGGGGGTGTTGGCAGCGGTGGGAATCGAGACAGACGAGGTGTTCAGGTACTGATACTGCCCATTGACCTTGATCTGCTTGCTCTTGGAAAGTACCGGAGCACCCACCAGATTCGGGCGATAGAGGAAGCTGGTGAGTGTGCTGACCTGCTGCGCGGTGCTCTCGGCATAGCTGAGGTTGATGGGAAGACCGCTCACGTAGGTGTTGATCCCCGTCACCTGCCAGTCGGCGAGTAGGTAGCGCAGCGGCGCGCTGGCATGCGAACCGAAGAACCGGTCCCTGCCATAGGGCAGATCCCAGACCACCGCCAGCGTATCGTTCAGCGGACGATCATATGCAGAGCGGGTGAACGAACCCATGGGGTTGTAGAGATCCACCAGCGGGCTGTCGTTGTTGTCGAGTTCCTGATCGGCAGCAGCTTCGTCCTGAGCATGGGACCAGGTGAAGGAGTTCACGATGTAGAGGCCGTTGGCGTAGCGCTTTTCCAGCTTGGCTTCCAGGGAGTTGTACAGCGAAGGCCCCTCGTTGAAGGATTCCTGGATCCCGGCATAGTTGGTGATGGGGCGGCGGGCCTGCAGGCTGAGCGCAGCTCCGGCGGCGTTGGGCAGAGCCTCGTTGGCGTCTTCCAGAATCTCCTCGTGTACGCCGTGGTTGCCCACATAAGCGAGATCGAGGAAGAGGCGGCCGGGCAGTTCCCTTTGCACCGAGAGCTGATAGCTCTGCACATAGGTCGTGGGCGTTTTGGCGGTGTCGTAGGTGGTGGTGGTGGTGAGCGGCGAGTAGTTTGCCGCAGTGAGGAAGCCGTTCAGGTAGCCCTGCTGAGTGGCCTGAAAGCAGCCGATGGGCGCGGCAACGGTCAGTGAAGTGCAGACCTTTTCCGGCGAAGTCTTGGAGTACGGAGTGTACTGCGAGACTACGTTGTCGATGTTGTAGGGAGCATTCTGCGCCAGCTCGTTGACCACGGCGGCGCGGATGAACTGCTGATAGCTGATGCCATAAGCGGCGCGAACCACGGTCTTGGCGTCGACGCTGTAGGCCAGACCGAGGCGAGGCGCAAAGTTGAGATCGTTGCGATGGATCAGTGCGCGATGATAGATCGAGCCACCGCTGGCCACGGTCAGAGCGCCGGTTAAAGGGCTGCTGACGGGATCGAAGTTGGCCAACTGGTTGTGCGTCTCGTAAGGTGGCGTGGCCAGCTCATAACGCAGGCCCAGATTGAGGGTGAGCTTGTTGGTCAGACGCCAGTCGTCCTGGGCGTACAGGAAATGCATGTGCTGGTTGTATTCCACCACGTGATGGGCGCTGAGTTCATATTTGCTACGCGCGCCGAAGATGAAGTCGGCCAGATCCCAGGCCAGCGCATAGGTGGGGTCAGCATTTCCATTCGCCAAAACTGGCGCTTTGGCCGTGCCCTCGGAGAACTTGCCACCGTAAGTGTCGGCGCCAAAAACCGGCTTGAAGTTGCTCACCACCGACGAAAGCCGCAGGTATTCATAGCCGAACTCGAAACTGTGATGGCCATGCAGCCATGAATAATTCGCTTTGGGATTGACGACAAATGGGTTCACTACCGTGGGCAGACTGTTGGTGCGTCCGAACTGGGTGTATCCGGTCACCGAGACGGTGTTCAAGCCGCTGGCAAAGGAGGGGTCAGTAGGCGCATTCGGCTCACCCGCGGCAACCAGCATGTTGGGCTGGCCGATCGAGGCGGGGTTCTGCGCGCCGGCGTTCCAGGTGAAACCGCTGCGCAGATCGAGCGCCGAGGAGTTGGTCAGCTGGAAAGTGTAGCCGGCGGCCAACTGCTTGTTGTTCTGGTTGATGTTGCCCTTGGCCGTGGAGTAGATGGGAGCCGGAATGGGCGACGGATCGAGCGCGTTGAAGCGGCGCTGGCTGTAGCGGACAAAGGCCGTCATATGCTGCGAGATGTCGTAATCCATGCGCGCGTCGCCCTTGTCGGAGTCTTCCAGACCCAGTGGGAACGAGGTGTAGTTACTGCCCGCAGCCACGCTCGCGGGGGTCAGGCCGGTGAGAGGCAAGTCGGCCAGCACTGTGGTGTTCAGTGGGCTGATCTGCGCCGTTGTGGTGCCCGGCAGCATCGTTGCCTGGAGCGCGGAAACGGGAATCACGCCGGTCTTATAGACCGTATTGGTGTAGGGGTCGGTGATGGGAATGGCGAGGCCGTTTTCGTCGACAAATGTTCCCGAAGCCCAGGAGGCCGCAGGCAGGGTGGCTGTCTGCGGCGCGTGCTGGATGCGGCGGAAGCCCTCGTAGTCGCCGAAGACGAAGAGCTTGTCACGCAGGAGGGGTCCGCCGATGTCGGCGCCGAACTGATTTTGGATCAGCGTAGCTTTTTGGCCATTGACGGCGGGAATCGGCCCATTCGCATTGAGGTCGGTGTTGCGCAGGTAGTCCCAGGTAGCGCCGTGGATGGCGTTGCTGCCGCGCTTGGAGATTTCATTGGCCAGTCCGCCGGCGGCCTGACCGAACTCAGCACTCTGATTGCCGGTAGTAAAACGAAACTCGGAGAGTGCGTCCGGGCTAAGCTGAATTTCCTGGTTCGAGAAGCCAAGATCGTTCAAGCTCCAGCTGTTGTTGTCCAGACCATCGAGCAGGAAGGAGTTGACCTGATTGCGCAGTCCGTTGACATTGTAGGCGGCTTCGCGGCTGGTCGCGCCTTCGATCTCCAGAAAGGACTTGTTGACGCCAGGGACGATCAATGCCAGATCGGCGGGATCGCGTCCGTTCAGGGGCAGATTGACCACTTCGGTGGGATTGATGACCAGACTGCGGTCGCTGCTGTCGGTCTCAAGCAGAGATGCTTCGGCAGTAACAACCACCTGCTCGGCGGCATTGGCCAACGCCAGACTCAGATCGACTCTCTGCCGCGCGCCTACGGAGACGGTAAACGTAGCCGTGGTGGCGGTCTTGAAGCCGTTGAGTTGGGCGGAGACCACATAGTCGCCAGCGGGAACGCTGTTGAAGAAGTAATCGCCCGCGCCGTTGCTGGCGGTAACACTGCTGGTTCCCGTGCCGATGCTGCGCAGGGTGATGGATGCATTGGTCAGCGCAGCGCCACTGGCGTCATGCACTGTACCCACGATGGTTGCGCTATCGAACTGAGCTTGCAGAACCGTCGCAACACAGAGAAGTAGACAGAGACTGAGTAGGCCTCGAAAAAAGGACATAGCTCTCCTTGGTTTTTGTTTTTGTGAGGGGAGTTTTTATGGATCGTCTTTATCCTAGGATTGCTCTATCAATTGCCCGTGAATGGCCTGTGAAGCAACGATGAATGCACCCTGCGCCGCAGAAGCGGCGGCGCGTTATTGATCAGGCACTTAAAAACAAGCACCGTGCCCCATCCATTTCGCGGGCTCTATCACGAAATGGATGGGAGACTTTCACACCTTTAGAGCATTTTCTGAAATAGTGTGAACTTTATGGCAACATCGTAGGTCGTCGCTCCCTGTTGGTCGCGCCGACTTGAGTGTATGGTTTCGGTCTACAGTATTTCAGAAAATGCTATGGCGGGCCGGATTGATAGGCACGCAGGTCAACCGTGGATCCTTACAATTGGCCGGAGAATCGCCGCGATTCACTTACTGCTTGCGGAAGATCAGCACTCCCCAACTGGGCAGGTTGATTCCCAGTTGACCATTGCTCACCTGCAAATTGAGCCCATAATTGCCGACCGTGCCGACTCCCCCATAGATGGGCGCTTGCGAGTTGAAGATCTCCTGCCAGCTTCCGGTTTCACCGCCCATCTGAACGCCGTACTGGTTTCCGTCCCACTGGGCATCGCCGGCGTGAATCACCACCAGCAACACGTCGCCGTTCAGATCCCAGCGCCGGAAAGCGACGACCTGATTCTGCTGATCCACATGCACAACACAGCCCGCCGCCGAACGCAACGCCGGGTGCGCCCAGCGTATACCGTTCACATCCCGCACCATCTGCTGCATGGGAGCGCCCAGGCTGTCGCCCACAAGCGCCCAGTTCATGCGCTGGTCCGAGCCGTTCAGGACCGGGTCCCATGCGCCGTCGAGGTGGCCTTCGGTACCCATGAAGAGCATGGGAGTACCCGGTAAAGTCGCGTTGAGCGCCCATGCCAGACGCGCCTTGGCTCTCGCCCAGCCGTTGCCGCGACCACCGAAGCGTTGCGTGATGTATTCACCGCTGTCTCCCATGCCGTCGTAGATCTGATCGTGGGAGCCGGTCAGGTAGTTCACCAGGTGCCAGGGGTTGGGATCGGAGAAACCTCCAATCCGGGCCAGCAGCAGGTTGACGGTGTTGTTGCCGTTGAGCAAATTGAAAGTATCCCAGGGGCTGTTCATATCCCAGGTTGCGCAGAAGCCCAATGTGCCATAGGGATCGAGCCACCCGGAAATGCTGGTTCCCGCATCGTTGGGATTGTACTCGGCGATCAGGTACTTGCTGGGAAACTCCTGGCGCAGGCTCTGCACGATGAACTCGACCGCGTCGGGCTGAATGGCCTGCACCGCGTCGAAGCGCAACCCGTCGACCTGATAGTCGCGCAGGTACATGCGCGCATTGTCGAGCAGGAAGTCCTTGACCTCCTGCTGCCAGAGGGCGAAGCCCTCACCCCAGGGAGTGTGGTGGCCATGAACGTGGTAGATGCCGCCCTGAATGCCGTTGTCACCCGCACAGTTGCCGTCGTACTGCCAGTAGCGGTTGTCGGTGCAAGAGGCGTGGTTGTAGACCACGTCCAGAATCACGGCCAGGCCACGCGCATGAGCAGCGTCGATGAGTTGGATCAACTCCACGACCGCCTTGTCGGGTGTGCTTGCGTAGAGATCCTCGGAGGCGAACATGTCGCTGGGACCGTAGCCTTCGTCCGCGCCATTCAAGTCGCAGCGGAAATCGCTGATGGGCAGTGTTTCGATGGTGTTGAAGCCCAGGCCGCGAATGTAGTCCAGCTTGGCGATGAGATTGACAAAGGTAGCGGTGTCGGAGTTGACCGCGATGCCGTCATTGCATCCCGCATAAGAGCCGATATGTAATTGATAGATCAGAAAATTCTCGAAGGACGGGGTGGTGAAGGGCTGGCGCGCAGTCGGAAACGGCGGGACGATGTAGCCCATGGACGAGGCATTGGAACTCTGCACCTGCAAGGCCCGGGCATCGGTTCGCGTCCATGGTTGGGAGTTGTTGTTGTTGACGCCGCCGCAGTTGGTGATGATGTATTGATATTTACCGCCCGCACTGAGGTCCACGGGGATCTGATCGGCCGACCAGTTGCCGGTGCCGGTTTCCGCGCCCAGATCGAGCGGAGTTCCGCCATTGAAGTCGCCAAAAACCTGAACGCGAATGGCATTGGGAGCCCAGACGCGAAATCGGCAGGTGTTGTCCGGGTACAACAGGCTGCCCATGCCATCGTTTGCTGGTGAAGGTGCACGCATCGCCGCCTCCTTATCCAGAGTCGGAAGAGGAATTCGTCTACGCCCAAAGGACTCCGACGATGTTCTTCGGCGCAGTCATGCATTTATCGATGCTTGTGCCCATACGAGCGGCTCTGTTGCACGCCACTCTACAACGATCTATCGAGGTTCACGGCTTGTTTCCTTGCAAACAGTCGATGAATATTATTTGTGGGTGTTCTGAGTCTGAAATCCTTAATAAATGACGGTTGTCATCCTGCGTGTAGCGAAGGATCAGAATTTTTCTATCCCCAGCCAAAAAGCAGGGCACTAGAACTTCACCTCAAACTCCCGCAACCGCCGCTCCAGCTCCCACTGAGCGCTGGCCTTTTCACTGCCGTTGAGGAAGGTCTTGCAGGTGGAAGACGGCCTTTCGCCGCCCAAAGTCTGCCCCTTGCAAGCGGCTACCGGCGCGGTAAATGCGTCGGGAGCGGCCCACAGACTTGATCCCGCCAAAAAGTCGTGCTCCATGCCGGTGCGCGCCAACTGCTTCAGATCGGCGTAGCTCAGGTGATAATCCAGCGCGGCGCGGACGTACTCGTGGGTGATGTCGATGCGACTCACACCTTCATCGTCGGTGGAGAGCGCCACTGGCACATGCGCGGTGCGGTAGTTCGCGAAGGGGTGCTGAGCGCCCTTGACCTCCAGAATCCCCTCGTTGGAGCTGAGGTTGACCTCGACCATAATGTGTTTGGCGGCCATCTCCTTGAGCAGCGCCGGGGCGTCGTCCTCATAGAGCACGTCGACTCCATGGCCGATGCGCTCGGCGTGGGCCAGTTCCACAGCCTGACGAATGTGGAAGCGCAATCCCTCTGGTGGCACCAACCCCGGGGCCAACTCACCGGCGTGCAGGCTGATGTGCACCTGGGGGTAGACCGAGTGCAGATACTCCAGCATCCGCATCTGCAAGGTGTAGTCGCGCATGGAGAGGTAGCTGTCTTCCGGCTGAACGAAGTTGATACCGACAAAGCTGCCGTCGTGGCTGCTCTTGTCGTCGATCGAGGCCTGCACCGTCTCAAAGCCCAGCAGCGTCTGGGCAAAGACCTGCTCCGGGGCAAAGGCCCTCAGCACCTGATAGATGGACCGCACCTCGACGGAACAGGCCGACGCCGCCTGCGGAGTTCCGCAATGCTCCAATTGCTTGCGCTGAACCTCAGAGCTCCGCACCTCTTCGCGGTCGGTGGCCACTTCGTCGCGCAGTCCGTGGTCCAACAGTTGCTGCCGAAGCTGGGCGAAATCAGGCTTGGCCGGCCAGCCAATTTTATAGGCGATCTGGGCGGCATGGCCAAAAGGCGGGGTCTGCATCAGTTCCAGATACTGCTGATTCTGCGCGGCGGAACGTCTGGCCACCTCGTCGATCCACTCGGCGTTATGCCGCTTGTCCAGACCGCCAAAGCGGCCAAAGGTGGCAAAAAACTGGTCGTGGCCGCTGAATCCTGGCGTCGGCACAAAGCTGCGCATTGAAAAAGCGTTAATCAGCCGGTCATAGAGCGCCTGATTGCCCGGAAGCGAGGCGGCCGAAACCAGTGGCGCGGTACAGGGCGGCTTGGCAAAACTCAGAGCAGCCGGGTCGACGCACAGTCCATCTTCGCCCGCAGCGCGGATAAAGCTCTCCGCATAGACCGCCCCGGAAAGGTGGACATGCAGATCGGCGCCTTTGGGAAAGCTCTCCAGAAAGGCCCGCAACGCCAGCGGACCGGCCTGCGCGGCGGCCTGATAGGCGTGGGCGGCGCGCTGTTCCGGCGCTACGGTGGTCTGAGCGCTGGCGGAGAGCGAAAGCGCGGCGGCGGCAAGACAGGCGAGGAAGAAAGCAGGGCGGCTCATCGTGCCTTCCAGTGTAGAGCAGAGAGCAGCCCGCGACACCGGTTGAATCGTCAAATTCAGGGGGTAACCAGACCAGGGGAAAACTCCGGTTTGGCGTTCCGCCGGGTAATTGCTATACTGAAACAGTTGTTGCAGTGCATGGTTCGTAGTCCCGCCTCAGGCGGTACATCCTAATCCGGTTTAATCGGAACCCGCACAGACAAGAACATTGTGCAATTTGCACTGAGGCCAGATAGCTCAGTGGTAGAGCGCGGCCCTGAAAAGGCCGGCGTCGGCGGTTCAATCCCGTCTCTGGCCACCACTCCCAAGTCCGGACCCCTCCGGCACCGTCCTAAAATCCACTTAAATCCTTTGCTTTGTGATTACCTTAGTCCACAGGATTCCATTATGGTTCTTGGTGATTTCACGTCCTTGCGCCGGTTGTTCTGGATTCTGCTCGACAATGCGCTTAAATATACACAGGTTCCTGGACTGATAGAAATCTCCCTGATCCTTTCCGCTGATCACGCAACGGTGGTTGTACGTGATAATGGCTTGGGAATTCCTCAAGCCGATCTGCCACATGTCTTTGATCGCTTTTACCGTGCCGACCCATCGCGCAGCCAGATCGAAGGCAGTGGATTAGGCTTGGCTATTGCCAAGTGGATAGACTTTGGCGTTGTGCAGTGATTGAGCGCTCATGCGAAGGGCGGTCGCGACGCGACTTCTAACGCGCCGGCTATTTGTTCGGCAAGAATTGCTCTTCTTGAATGGCTGAACTGTTCGAAGAGACACCCATTTCGCGCAGCACATGGCTGATTGCCGAAAGGAGTGCTTCGATGTCGGCAGTGGATATTCTCCCGATGGTTCCGATTCGAAAACAGGATTCATGGGATAACTTGCCGGGATAAATTGCGAAGCCGAGGGTCCAGAGCCTTTCATAGAAGTCCGCGAATTGAAAAGCTGGAGTGTTCGGGTAGCGAAACGAAGTAATAATAAAACTCTGGTCCGCGCCGGCGAGATAAATCTCGAAGCCGAGAGCTTTCATTCCACGGCAAAGCACAACGTGGTTTTGCCGATAGCGCTCCCCGCGCGCGCTTATCCCGCCCTCTTCGTCGAGTTCATTGAGCGCCTGTTCAAAGGCCAGAATCGTGTGAATGGGCGGCGTGAAGCGGAAATGCTGAGTGGCTTCCATGCTGGCCCATTGATCATAGAGATCCAGGCTCAGAGTGCGGGCATTTCCTTTTGCGGCATCCAGCGCGCCGCGGCGGGCGATAACAAAGCCAAAGCCCGGCACGCCTTCGATACATTTGTTGGCGGAAGAGATCAGAAAATCGATATGCGAACCCACCATATCGATAGGGACCGCGCCGAAACTGCTCATCGCATCGACGATGTAGGATGCGCCCACGGCATGAACCACAGGACCGATTTCTTCCACCTGGTTCAACATGCCGCTGGTCGTCTCGCAGTGAACGACGGCAACGTGGGTGATTCCTTCAACGGTATTTAGATATTCCGTGACGAGTGCGGCGGTGAACTTCTTGTTCTCCGCAACCTCGTAAACATCCAGCGCGATACCGTGAACACGCGCCGTCTGAGCAATGCGACGTCCGTATGCTCCATTCACGAGCACCAATAGTTTTCCGTCGCGTGGGATTGCAGACGAAATGACCGATTCGACTACAAATGTACCGCTCCCTTGCATCAGAATGCACTCGAAGTGCGGACGCGGATAAGGGCCAAGGTCGAGCAGACGCGCGCGAATCTTGTGAACGGTAGCCAGAAACTCGCTGTCCAGCGATCCGAGATCCCGGAGCATGGCCCCCTTGACCGTAGCGCTAGTGGTCAGGGGGCCAGGGCTGAAGAGCAACTTGTCTTTGTTAGTTGCTTCCATTTTCATTTTCCTCTTCGTCGCCATCGCCGTAATTGCCATCGCCATAATTGATCGGTGGCTGGGGAATCATAGCAACGGATGTTTCAGGGGCGGTATAAACCTTTTGGCCACCCAGGTAAGTTGCTTCAAGAACAATGTCCTTGATCGAATCCAGCGGAACCTCATGCGGATCCTTTTGGAGAATGACAAAGTCGGCCAGCTTGCCGGGAGTGATCGAGCCTTTGATATTCTCTTCGAATGTGGCATAGGCTCCATCCAATGTCCACACTTTGATGGCTTCATCCACGCTGACCCTCTGGTTTGCGCCGCGAGCAATGCCGTCGTTACTCTTGCGGGTAACCATATCCTGAATTCTGAGCAGGGGGTAAGCAGCGGAGATGGGGGAGTCGGAATGGCCAGCCACGTGAATGCCCATATCGATAGCCGTGCGATACGCGTGCATCATCGAGAGGCGCTCCGGACCATAGGATGCAAGGATGTTTCCGTACTCCCACATGTAGGAATGAAACACCAGGATCACGCCATCCTTCTTGGCGCGATCGAGTAGTGCCTGGTTCATGACACTGGCGTGCTCAATGCGCCAGCGGGCATCAGGGCGAGGGTTCTTCGCTTCAGCACGTTCGATGGCCGTGAGCATCATGTCAATCTCACGGTCGCCATTGGAGTGAGTCGCAACCTGCCAGCCGGCATCCCACCACTTCTGAACATCCTCGTCCAGTTTCTCCTGAGTGCGCGCAGGCGGAATTCCGAAGTAGTCGGGACGATCGGAGTAGGCCTGGCTGAGCCATGCGGTTCGGCCGCTCAGCGAGTTACCCTGGAAGTTTTTAAGGGATGTGATGCGAAGGCGATCGTCACCGAAGCCGGTCTTGATACCGGCGGCATCGACTTGGTCGAAAGATCCCACGCTGAACATGAACCCAACGCGAACCGGATTCCCCTGATCGCGCAACTCCTGCATCAAACGGAATGAAGACGGGCTTCCACCGGCGATGCCCACACTGGTGATGCCCCTGGCCGAGTATTGCCGGAAGCAGTTCAAGTACCCCTTGATCTCCTGGTCATGGGGAATGACTGCCCTGTCATTCGATCCACCCCGTTCTTCGCGGCGGCCCTTCGAAAGCACACCGCGCGCGCTTTCGCGCAACACGCCATTGGGCGTTCCATCGGGATCGCGATCCAGCGCGCCACCGGGCGGGTCCTGCGTTTCCTTGGTCACCCCGGCGGCCTCCAGCATAAAGCTGTTCACGACGGTGATGTGGCCGGAGCCGTGAGTGATTGATACTGGCTGGGTGGTGGAGACCTTATCCAGATCATGGCGGTTCGGATGCCGCCCCAACAGAACGTCGTTATAACCATACCCGTTGATGATCTTGCCCGCCGGAGTGATGGCGGCCTTGCGCTTCAACGCAGCCACCAGTTCATCCATCGTCTTAACCTTGTCGCCTCCGAGCCAAACCCTGTAGTACTGCGAGTTCTCATCGAAGATCGCCTGGGGGTGCAGGTGAGCATCGTTGAAGCCAGGGGTAACGGTCATGCCCTTAAGGTCGATGACCTTTGTGGACGCTGTTTTGAGTTTGAGGATTTCCGCGTTTGTTCCTACCGCCGAAAATCTTCCATTGTCGATAGCGAAGGCCTGAGCGGCGGGATGCGCTGCATCCACGGTGATCACTTTTGCGTTGATGACGATCGTGTCTACTGCGTAAGCATGATTCACAACGAGCAAGGCACTCGCCATCAGAGCGAAGAGCATTCGTGAGTTTCTGAGCATAGGTCTTTCCTCTTTCGCGATACAAGGCGCCCCCGGAGTGGCCGAGGGCGCTCACTTGCAAGTTAGAACGTGAATCGGAAGCTCGCCTGGACGTTTCGTGGCGTGTTGCTTTGGCTCATGGATGCCATCGTTCCGAAGGACGCGGATGCAATGCTGGTCGTCGGCCCGGCAAAGGTCACGTTGTTCAAAGCGTTGAAAGCCTCGGCCCGGAATGTAAGCACATAACGCTCCGTCAGATGGGTGTTCTTTTCCACCATGGCATCAAAGTTCCACGCCAGAGGGTTGTCGATGTTTGCGAGATGGCGATTCGCATTGCCGAAGGTGTAATTGGCCGGCTGAGAAAAGGCAGCAGGATTAAAGTACTGTCCATTCAGCTTCATTTGCGAACCGCCCGGTGTCTTATCCGAAATTCCGGTGGTATTGGGGCGGAAGGCGCCACCGCTGAAGGAGTACGAGTAATTTGTGGCGCTCACGGTCAGAGGTCTTCCGGTGTCGAGCGAGTAGATTCCACTCAGCGCCCAGCCGCCGGCGATGGGCGAGAGGAAGCCTCGATTCAGGAATGGCTTATTGGCCCCAAAGGGCAATTCATACCGTGTGCTCCAGCGGACCACGTGGGTTTCGTTTTGGTCGGAGCGCGACTTGTCGCAACGAGGGCAATGGACGTTCTGGAATCCGCTATAGGTTCCTGCAACGCTGGTCATCTCGCCCACGTTGTCCAGCGCTTTGCTGAAGGTATAGGCAAAGATCTCTGACAGTCCGTTCTTTTCACGATGCTCGACAGTCAGTTGCCCGGCATTGTACGTGCTGTGGCCAACGCCGGAATTGAGTACTTCGACGCCGGTAAACTGCGGAAAGGGACGCAGCAATTGTGAATAGGAGACGGTCCTGGCGCTGATCGTCGATGTCGGATCGGTGATGACTCCGTAAAAGGGATTCGCCGGCGTGGTTTGTAGCGTTGCGCCTAATGCCAGGTCCGCGTCAGGAATCTGGTTCAGGTAGAGAGGCACCATCAGATGTACCCCTTCGTTTCCGGCATAGGCGGCAGTCACTACAAAACTACCCGGCAAGGAGCGCTGAATATCGAACGAGTAGTTAATTTGATAAGGGATGTTCTGCTGACGCCCAGGGCCGGCGATGCTTTGACCCAGGTCGATACCCAGACCTGCGCTGTTGCCATAAGGTGTAGGGAGCCCGGAAGGAAACGGGTTGGCTAGATTGTAGCCCGAAACAGGCTGTGTCTTGTTGGGCTGAGCGTCGATGGAAGTGGAAGTACGGATAGCACCGTCTGCATTGGGGTACTGCTGCCAGGCTGCCGCCGGATGATAGAAGATGCCGAAGCCGGTATGAATGATGGTTTTTTCATTCACTTGATAAGTGAGACCAAGGCGCGGCTCGAAGTGTAGACCTTCAGGCTGCTGCAATTGCCTGCTCGTACCATTCAGCCCAGGGATGCCTACACCGCCAACCAGAGTGGGAAGAACCGGCTCACCAGGCAGGGATGCAACCTGGCCGTTGATCGGAGAAGTCGAGGTTGTGTCGATGTAGTTGAGGAGATTGTTCTCTTCCACGTCCCCGGTCTCGTAGCTATATCTCAAGCCATAGGTCACTGTCAGTTTGGGAAGAAGTTTCCAGGTATCCTGAGCGAAGCCACCGAAGTAATAGTGCACCGACTTGGTCTCCGGTTCATATCCAGAGGAGACGGTAGCAAGTCCCAACAGGAGTTCGGCCATTCCTGATCCAGAGTCAGTCGAGGGCTTTGGTGAAGTGGTGTTCGGCCCGGTCGTGAACTGGGTTCCGGCGCTGATGGACATCTGTTGGGGATCCCACAACTGCACGGGGTAGCGCCTGATGTCGACGCCGAATTTGAAAATATGCTTTCCTTTGACCCAGTTGGTGTCTGTCGCATACTGCCAAACCGACGAAGCATTTGCTTCGAACGGATAGGAATTTCCTATGGAACTCTCGCTTCCTGTCGCGCCAGCACCGCTGATGCTGATTTGCGGGCTCATGTTTGCCGTGATGCCAGGCGCGGCATTGGCGGCGCTGATGCCAAGACTGCCTGGAGTCTTATGAACCGCCTCTGCACGATTGGATTCGCTGTGCGCCCAAGAGAAGTGTTGTTCGAAGATCAGATTTGTCTTGATGGCCCAGGTGTGATCCACCAAGATGTTCTTTCCTGGAATGCGGTCGTCGGCCATCACAGGAGACAATCCATTTCCAAAATAATCGCTATTGTGGATTTTGTTGGTGAAGTCGGTATAGTGCCCAAAGATGCTCTGGCGGCCGTTGAATTGATGGTCGATTCTGGCGTCGTAGCTGTTGTTGTTATCGGTTGCCGGTGCATTGGAGAAGAAGTTGTTCAGATTGCTGCTTCCCGTTCCGGGTTGATTGGGGTTTGGATATAGCGCGAGAATAGCTGCACCGATGGGGTTCAGGCTGGTTAACTTATTGCCCGAAAATGCGGTACGAGTATAGTTCGTTCCGCTTGAATTCGCGGTCGTGGTGGACGGATCGTAAATGACGATCTGGTTTCCCTTGGCATCAAAGGTCTGTGAGAAGTCGCCCTTCCGTTCAAGAGCAGTGGGCACGGTGCCCGTGAAGGAGCCGGCGGTCGTATCCCGAAGGCCATCATAGGAGAAGAAAAAGAATGTCTTGTCGTGGCCATTCATCAACTTGGGAATGACAACCGGTCCACCGAGACGAAACCCAAACTGATTTCTGCTGAACGAGCCTCTGGGGAGTTTTGCCAAGTTGGCGTTGTAACCGTTGGCATCCATGGTTTCGTTGCGGAAGAACTCGAAGGCCGACCCATGCAGGCTATTGGTGCCCGAACGGAGCGCAAAAGAGACATAACCGCCGCTTGTTCTTCCATATTCCGGTGCGTATGCATCGGTAAAGATGCGGGTTTCCTGCACCGAATCGACTCCGGGAATGCCGGCATCCTGGTTATAGTAGGCGGTGGTATTGGCAGCACCATCGATCAGGACATCCGTCGTCGAGCCTTTTGCGCCATTGATGCGAAAGGTATTGCTGCGGCTTTGACTGGAATAGTTTTGGCCGGACAGGCCGTCGTTTCCTTTTGTTACGCCGGCGGCGTCACTAATGAGCTGTAACGGGTTTCGAATATTGAGCGGAATGCTTTCGACAAATGCGGGTTCGATCATGATGCTGCGGTCGGCGCGATCGGTTGTCAATTCGGGGGGCGTATCGTTTACCTGGATTGTCTCCGCCGCGGCGCCGACTTGCAGCACCAGGCTGAACACTTTGGATTCACCCACTTCGAGCGTAATCCCGGTCTCCAGAGTGGGTGCGAATCCCTGAACTTGTGCTTTGATATCGTAATGACCCGGCACGACGGGTGGAAGAATGAAGCCGCCTCTTCCATCGGTTCTAGTCTCCACCTTGACCTGTGTGCCTACATTGGTCAAGGTCACTGCCGCGCCTTTGATGCCGCGGTGTTGAGGATCGAGGACCTCGCCGCTAACGCCGGCATTCTGAGCAAAAAGAGGAATGCTCAGAGATATGGCTGAGAAGAATATGAGAAGTCTAGTTGCAAAACGCATGGCTGCTCCATTCGAGAGTTGTTGAGAGTAGGTTTCCGCAAGACTGCTGAAGATTGCCCATCGCGGTGCGCCCAGAGTTGCGGCTGTGATGCGATGGTAGCCAGCGTCGGTGCGCGGAGTATGAATGCGAAGTGAAAGGAAGAACGCTTAACGGTAATGAACGTAGGTTCATTGTTGGCCAAAGACAGAGCAGGCTCTTGAGCAAGATGGGCATGATGCCGAGAGTGCGATCATGCCAAGATGCTCAATCGGTTCCTACACAGACTGTTTCGCGTAGAGCGGCGACTTCATACTCACTATCCTCTTGAATCAAAGGCTTGAGATTCCAGATCGGCAGCAGCGCCGCGCCGGCAAGAAACGCCGAACCTGCGAGTAGAAGGAAAAGACGGTCCCATCCATAGTGTTCGCTCACAAAGACCACCACATAAGGAGAGAAGATAGCTCCGAGATGGCCGATACCATCCACCAACCCGGATGCGGTTGCAGCTCCCGAAGGCTCGCCGACATCCTGGGCTCCCGCTCCGGAAAGCAGCGTGTCTGGGCCGAATGAAAAGATTCCCGCCAATGAGATGGCCACGGCAGTGCCGACGAATCCGAAATTGGCCAAGGTTGGCTCAAACAGCATGATGACGCCCAAGAGACCCAACATGATCGCCGATACAGGGGCACGACGAGATTGGCTAAAATGATCCGAGATGTATCCTGCCGCTACTGCGCCGAGAATGCCGATCAGTTCATAAAGAGAGGACAGGTATCCCGAGGCCTGAAGGCTATATTTCAGCCGGGTCACCATGTAGAGAGGCAGCCAGAACATGAGCGCGTATCTGCAAAGTTCCAAAAAGAAGTAGGAAGTGCTGATCATCCACAGGGATGGTTTGCGCAATAAAGCAAGCAAGACGCTCCAGTTCGCGCCCGTAAGATGCAGCATTGGCGCATCCCGCGGGATTTGCATAGGCCGGCATTGTTCAGTGGGCGTCTCCTTTGAAAATAGGAGGTATGCGCCAGTAATCAGGAGCAAGAGCATCGCCGGGAGCAGGAATCCTCGACGCCACCCAAGCTGCGGAAATAGCCACGACTGCGAGATTATCCAGGTCGCAAACGCGGTAGCGATGAAACCCCCAAGTACATAATTCGTTCCCCACCAGGCCATCACGATTCCGCGATTCCTGCCGCGAAACCAGATCGCCATGGTTTTCACCAGCCCTGACCAGCCGGTAGATTGCCCCGCGCCATTCAAACAGGCAAAAGCCAGCAACCATATTAAGGAAGCATGCGCACCCATCAGAAGATTGCTGGCCACCACCAGGAGGAGCCCAGCGCCGACGACGCGCTTGGCTCCAATGCGGTCGGAAAGGGGGCCGCACCCGAACTGTCCAACCGCGTAGAACAGGCTGTACCCAAAGACAATGTTGGCCAGATCCATGCTGCGCAGCCCTGAAACATGATTGAGCAGGGGCAGTACAACGCTGAGGTTCTTGCGGCAGAGATAAAAGCCAGCGTAGGTGATCCAGGTGATTGCGAAGATCCGGCGCTGACCGGCAGATAGACTCATCGAAGCTCCAGCGCTAGCGCGCCCGTAGAGGTTGTGCCAGCGGACAGCGAAGGCCAGCTCAATGCGGTTTGACCGCCGTGCGGTTCTATGCGTCCCTGAAGCGGATTGCCGGAACATGCATGCTCCAGCAGATTCATTCGTCCAACCTCTGCCTATTCAGACAAGTGAGCGGAAGCGCATCTACATCACCATTTCAGTCTGCGCAAGATAGCGAAACGTTCAGCGGGTTAAGCTTTTCGTTTTTATGCGTTAATTTAACCGTTCAGCCAAAGCGGAGCCGCGATGTAACCATTCCGTAATACTGCGGGGGTAGACTGATCTCTCCGAGAATATTTTTCTGGAATACCCATGCAAAAGGACGAGATTCAACCAGGTGAACTTTGTCGATTCATCTCCGTCCTGCAGGCGGCAGTGGAGTCTGTGTGCGAAAGTCCCTCCTTCCGCACCAGCCCTAAAAGCTGTCAATTTCTGCGTCATATAGTTTTCCATACGCTCAATGGGGATGTGGATGAACTGAAGGAACGCCTGATTGGGATATCCTTGCTGGGCCGCGATGCCTCTTACGACACCGGTTCCGATGCCGGGGTACGGGTTCGCGCAAACGACGTGCGCAAACGTCTATCGGCCTATTACGCGGCGAACCAATCCGATCTGCAATTCACCGTTGATATCCCTTCTGGTTCATATATCCCGCGCTTTTACATCTCCCACCATCTTCCCGCTGCTTTCCCCGATCCCAAGCCTGAGTGTGTCATCGCCCTCCCAGAGTCCCGGCCTGTACAGCCACAACCTGTAGAACTCTCTCTGCCGCACCTAGCCTTCCCCTCACTTGTTGCGCTCTTTCTTTGCGTGATCTTTATTCGCTGGCAAATTGCCCAGGAGGATCCATACATAACCTTTTGGCAAACCATATTCCAGAATCATCATGCGTTGTTGTACGTGCCCCCATCGACTTCCGATGGGCACCGAGGGCTCGCAACCGCGGACAGGCTCGAGGACGCTGCTCCACTGCTTAATCTGGCCGGCCAGTTCCATGCAGGAATCGCACTTACACGCACACTTGATCCTTCCGATAATCCAGAGGAATTCCTGATTTTTATCGGTCCTATCGCGGGCACTCCCGATGGCTCCGCGCTTGATTCTTTGCCCCTCAACCGCAATACGTCCACCGAGGGAATCAGGCTGGTGATCAGCAATGCGCCATCCGGCCGACAGATAGTCGATCAAAACCGAGGAGCCTCTTTCTCCAATCCTTATGGCCGGGCGGGGTTACTCACTGTCGTTAACGGGGCACAACGCTCCATCTACATTGATGGCACCGACGACGCCTCCATCGCTAAGCTCGTCAAGTCGATCTGCGAGCCCAGTGCTTTTCCTGATGAACTGATCAACAGCTTCCAGCAAGGAACGGTCACGCAGGTAGTTTTCCCAATGGCTTCCCATGCGCAGGCAGTGGTCATTCATGAATCGCTGCCCCGTACGCATACGGCGATGAACGTAATCCCATGAAGACGGAAGCCAAAACTCTGGCCGACTCGCGCAGTCAGGTCTTCCTCTCGGCGTGGGTTCTTTACGCCAGTTACTACATCTGCCGCAAGGATATAAGTCCAACAACCGGACCGGGGATCTCGCACTTTGCCCTCAGCCTCATCTGCTTCGGGGCTGCGTACTCACTCGCTCAGTTTGTCGGTGGTGCACTGGCAGACAGCATTGGCGCGCGCCGCACCGCTCTGGCGGGCGCCACCATCTCCGTTCTGTGCACCAGCCTTCTGGCCTTCCATTCCTCGCCTGTTCTGCAATTGGTGCTAATGGTTGGCAACGGTCTTGGTCAGGGCCTGGGCTGGCCAGCCATGCTTCAGCTTCTTGGCAAGTGGTTTCATCGCGGCGAGCGAGACCGTGTACTCGGCTGGTGGAGTACCAGCTACATTCTTGGCGGAGTGCTTGCTACCGCGCTGACCGCATGGCTGGTTGTTCACACTCGGAGTGTCGAACTCAGCGGGTTTGTGCCTGCGCATCTTGTTTCCTCCGCTGTTTTACTCTTCGCCGCACTATTTTTCTTTTTCGGTACCGCGCATCTGGCGCAGCCGGTTCCTCCAGAGTCTCCACTTCCTGCTTCCACACGCGCAGACTCTGCTGCCATGCGAACACAGAGCCGCGCGTGGCGCCAGATCATCACCAATCGTAGGATTCAGGTCATTTCGATCGTGTATTTCTTTCTCAAGATGACCCGCTACACCCTGCTTTTCTGGTTGCCACTTTACCTCACATCAAGCCTGGGTTACACGCAACATTCCGCCGATCATTTCGCGGCCTTCTTTGAACTTTTCGGTTTCCTCGGCCCCCTTGTAGCCGCCTCCGTGGTGCGCCGTTGGTTTGGTGAGAGGCGCATGGTTCTTGGCGCCGGGATACTCTTTGCGCTCGCCTTTATCTGTCTTCTCCATCCTGTGCTGGCAAGCAGCGGGTGGTTCGGCACCGCCGTTTCCATCTCTTTGATGGGAATCTTGATTTATGGCGCCGATGTCCTCATGTCCGCAATGGCGGTGCTGGACGCCGTCCCCGACCATTTGCATGGTCGCGCGGCCGGATTCGTGAATGGCATCGGCTCCATCGGGCAGACGCTTTCTCCCTTCCTGGTCACAATATTCGTCTTGCAACTGGGCTGGACAAAGCTCTTCGATCTCTTTGTCTTTTTTGCTCTCGTCGCGGGCACTGTATGCGCCTTCGGCGCACGCCTCCAAACCGATCAGCCTGCCGAAACTAACTGTTAAGTGGGTTGACCGACATGCTTTCCAACGTAAACTGTGTTCATGAAATTACACTCTTGCGATCGCATCATCCGCGTATTCTGCGCTCAAGCAGGCCGAGCGTGACAAGTCCTCTTCACATTCAAGCCATCATGCTGGACTGGGCAGGCACAACGGTCGATCATGGGTCGATGGCGCCAGTGCTGGCATTGCAAACTTTATTTGCAAAACATGGCGTCACACTGTCTACAGAAGACGCGCGCCGAAATATGGGGCTGCTCAAACGGGACCACATCGCGGCTATCCTGGCGCTGCCAAATATCACAGAAAAATGGAAGTCGATTACCGGCCGGGAGCCGGGTGAGGCAGAAGTTTTATCCTTGTTTGAGGAGTTTGGCCCGCTGCAGATGGAAATCATTGCACTTCACTCGCAACTGATCCCAGGCATTGCGCAGGTCGTCAAGAGTTGGCAGAGCCGCGGGATACGGATTGGCAGCACCACTGGTTATACCCGCAAGATGTTGGCTCCGGTATTGGCCCAGGCTGCCCAACATGGCTTTGAGCCCGATGCCTCCGTATGCCCCGACGAAGTTGGCGGGGGACGTCCGGCTCCGTGGATGCTGATGAAGAATGCACAGCTTCTGGAAGTCTATCCACCGACCACCTGCGTCAAGATCGGGGACACAGTTGTCGATATGGAGGAAGGCCGAAATGCAGGTATGTGGACCATTGGGCTCACTCGAACTGGGAATTTGGTAGGGCTCGATAGCGAACAATGGGCGCAACTGCCGGCAGCAACCAAGAAGGTCCAGCTTGATCATGCAAAAAAGATCCTGATTGAAGCGGGCGCCGACTATGTTGCAGAAGATCTTGCTTCATGCAATCATGCTCTGGCTAAGATCGAGAGACGGCTTCGTAACGGAAAATGACCGGCGGCGGCGGCAACGAAGGAGGTATCGTCTTTGCCTTAAAGCTGTTGCAACGAAGTATTGGGGTAGTAATGTGCAAGAATCTTGCGGAACTCCGCTCCAGATGCCGCCATTCCCATAGCGCCATGCTGACACATGCCAACGCCGTGGCCAAGATTATGGCCCTCGATCATCCAACCCGATCCATCTGCCGCGACGGTGTAATCGTTGCCGGGCAGAGCGCTCCATCCCCATTGGCGGACACCGACGATACGCTGCCGCTCATCGCCGGGTTGGGGAAGATGCTGGTTCTGATTCAAATGACGACGCCAGACTAGAGGATTTCGATGGCACCAGGCACACTGGACTGAATAGTAAGGATAGGCGTCGTCGTTCTCATCGCCTTTGTCCAGACCGGCGTCGTGCAGTGAACGAGTCTTGCCGCCGCAACGGCTGGAGTAGAGTGCCGCCAGTAGATGGCCATGAAAGCTCAGCACCATGCCGCGCGTGGCTTCGACCGCGCCCCAAATCTGACTGACAGCGGGTGGCGGCGACTTGAGAAACTGGCAATGAGTTGTGTCGCAGAAGTCGAAATCGAGGTGGTGCGGCCCCGCGGCAAGAAACGAACGCGTAACCACAGCCTGCGCCTTGAGCGCTTCCAGCGGCGCATTCTCTTCCATCTCCGCCGCTACGATGGAGGCCACAACGGTTTCGCGATCCATGGCTATAAGCAGATCGATCTGGTTGCGGTGTGGAAGCAAGATGAGTTTGCCACGATAATGCCGTTGCAGCTTGCCGGGCACTTCAATCTCAAACTGCACTGGACCGCCATCGCGCGCGGTGACAATCCATTGGGTTGAGGCATTTTCTCCTGCGCTGACTAAATTGCCTTGCAGACGAAAGGCGATGCGGCGATGGCCGGGTTCGCCGTTGAGAACCATGGAGGGTGTTGCTTCATCCTGCTTGCTATGTACGCTGAGAACTTCCTTGTCGTGCTGCATGAGCACGATCTCGGTGGGATGAAAGAGTCCCAACACGCCTATACGAATCTCTTGTGCGGCACAGGTACGGGTCAGCAGAAGCGCGGCTGCTATCACTATCGCCGATCGCTTAAATTGTTTATGCCAGACCGACGTCATGGCGTTGCTCCCAGCGCGCGCAACATGGCCGCCGCGGTTACAGAACTGGCTGCGCCGTTAACGCCATGCACGCGCACCAGGAGCAACAGGCGTGGTTGCGCGGCAGGATAGAGAGCCAGCGTGAAACCATCGCCAGGCGCACGCGGATGATGACTGCAGGTTGCGGTGCCGGTTTTGGCAAAAACTGCGTTTTCACCCAGAGCTTCGCCAAGCGCTTTTGCTGTACCATGCGCGGCGGAATCACGCATGCCGCGCAACAACAATGCCGGTGTGGGCTGATTGTGTTCGCCGGCCAGCATCAGATAGGCGCGGGCCAGAGCGAGTGGAGACTCTTTCCATGCGTCACCCAATCCGATGAGACTGCTGTCGGCAGAGTTGAAGATAGGCCCTTGCAGATTGTAGCGAGCGAGTGTTTCGCGCGCACGGCTGCGGTCCAGCCCATTGGCCAATTGCAGAAAGTAGGTGTTGCAGGAGGCAGCAATCGCCTGCTGCAACTCCAATTGCCCGTGTCCGCGCGGAAGCCAGCAATGACTTGATGTGCCCTGGCAATAAACACTCGGGAAGCTGTCTCCATGTTGTTCGCCATAGGCCAGCGCCAGCCACGGCTTGAGCAGCGATCCAGGTGATACTGGCGTCTCGACGCCTTCAGGCCAGCGTTGGGCCAATACGCGGCCTTCGGAATCAAGCAGCAAATACGAGATTGCAGGAGCAGCAAATTCGCGATCGAGCGCGGCCTGCGCGGCCATGGCGAAGGGAGTTGAATGAGCAGTTCCGCATGCAATAAAAAGCAACAAAAAAAGAAAAAATCTCATTGCTTCCACCGGTAGGTGACTGTCTGCTGCACGGTGATGCCTAAATCTTGCTCGACGACCTGCTCCGAGTCCAGGCGGGCAAAAGTATTGCTCAGACTGGCGATATTGCCTGAGAAGAATGTTGGTGCAGTGCCGTTCATCGGCGTTGAACCATCGTCCTGCCCGGGTAGTTTGGATCCGTTGGCGCGATCCAGTTGCCGCATCAGATGCAGATAACCTGGCCGTGCCTGCGCGGTGCGAAAGACGGCCAGATAGGTCTGGTTATTTTTGGCAGCCGTTGAGGCTCCATGGGCGCGACGGAGCAAGGTCTCCATGAGTGGCGCATCGGTGGAGAGGAAGAGTCGGCTTCCATCCAGCTTGAGGAAGAGTGAAATGGGGCCATCGAGCGCCAGATAGTCGCCAGCGCTGCTGGAGCGTTTCTGCCACTGTGCTCCCATCTTGTTGACTGTGGTGCTTGAGGCAAGCGCGACAGTGAGAGCATTGCGCACGGCGTCTTCATTCCAACTGTTGCGTGCTTCAAGCACCATGGCCGCGTGCAGATCGACAAAGATATCACCTTGCGACACCGTGGATGTATAGCAACGCATCATGCGTTCCGTATCAGCTGCGTTCAACACTGCCTGAAGCGGTAGAAAGACGTCGGTTCTGGATTCAGCCTGCGGAGCTTGAGTGAGGTCCACATCGAGTTGTGCGGCGGTGCCAACGTTCTCATCGCTGGCGATTGACGGGGCGGTGGTCATGCTGCTGTGCGCGGCGGTGGGACGCAACTCCAACAAATCCTCGCGCATCGCGGCAAGCACCTGAGCAGTGTCGTTAGGCACTTGAGCCACAACCAACGCAGCATCGTCAGGAGCAATCTGGAAGAGCGATTGTGCGTCGCCCTGCGGATGGTTGCCATTGCTTTCGCGGCGCAACAGAACCCGCTCTTCGCGATACGTGGAGCCGTCGCGGTGCAGATCGCTGACGGCCGAGGCATACTGCTTCATCTCGGTGATGTTGCGCTGTACCCAATAACTGCGGAAGTAGGGTGAAGGCACAATTCGCGACAGATCCAACGCCATGCGCAACTCACCGCGCTCGCCAGCATGCTTGACGGCCTCGGCGTACCAGGCCTCATTGCCCAGGTTGTGATCGTTCTTGCCCGCCATGCGGTCGAGCACTCCGGCAACAAGATCCTGGCGTGTTCCAAGAATCAGCCAGCCATCGCGCAGGGCAAAGGCTGCTTCGCGCCCTGAATTGGCATCCTTGCGCAGGTAGAAGTCCGTGCCTGCTTCATTGCGCCGCTCAAACTTTTCGCGTGCCTGCCACAGAGGCAGTTGTTGCACGCGATCTGCATCCATGCGCGTGATGTAGACGAACTCCAGTTTGCCAATGTCATAGAGCGCCAGTCCGCTTTGTTTGCCGGCAATGGCGCTGAGCATATCGGAATCGGTACTGACAGCAGCCACCGCGGAGAACTCAGTCTGCGCCTGCGCCAGCCGTTCGAAGAGCCGCGAACGGTTGAAGGCGGCGTAGTTGTCGCCCTTGATCCAGGCGCGCTTCTGGTCGGAGCTGTTCCAGTCACGCAGCAGCGCGGCGAAGTCGTCGGCTTCGATGGAAAGCAGCGCGCCTTCCGGCAACAGACCAGCAACTTCAGATTTCTGTGCAGCGTTGTGCTCGACCACGCCTACCGCGATCAGCGCACCGCAGCCCGCCAACAGAACGCCGATGATCAACCACTGCCTGGGGTTCATTGAGAGCTTCATTCGGGGGCCTCCTCAAACAGGGCTGGTTTATTGGGCACAAAGGCTGCGCCTTCCTGCAGTCGCGGACGCACCACTCGATCCTGTTCCAACTGGCGATGGATGATAGGCGCGCGGGCCTGATTCTCTGTCTGGCGAGCGACCTCAAGTTGCAGGCGGTTGCGCTCCTTCTCCAGAGCCGTCTTGCGCGGTGCGTCTTTCTCCGCGGGGATAAAGCTGGTCAGCATCCCCAGCGCCTGATCGTCTTCGCCGCGTTTTTCGTGGGCGCGCACGATCAACCAGAAGAGCTTGCTGCGTTCTTCGGGATTGAGCAGTGCCGAGTCCAGCGCGGGCTGTGCAGGAATCGGTTGGCCACTTTCGTCATACTGCGGATAACTTGGGGTGATGCCGAAAAGCCCACTGGTGTTGAGGGATTCGAAGGCCAGCAAAGCCAGATGGGGATCTGATGCGGCAAAAGCAGCTTGAACATAACGCAGGCGCACCAAGGAGTTGTCGGGAGCATCGGCCAGAGTGCCGCGCAGCAGCGCTTCGCGGCGAGTTGGGTTCTGCACGCAAGTTGCCGCGGCCAAACGGGCGGCCACAAAGTAAGGACGACTGGCCTCGTCAGCGCCGATGCAGCCGGTGTGAGTCACCAGATCAAGCTCTATGCTGCCGGTACCACCCTTGGCATGACCACGCAGTGCTTGTGCCGCAGCGAGCCGGTCAGCGTAGAACGCCTTGGGATCGGCGGCCACTGCGGTTAATGTTGCGACAGAAGCATTGTTCTGGGGATTGGCTGCGAGATCGGCTGCGGCCAGACGAACCCGATAGTCGGCTTTCCAGGGGAAGGCATCGGCCAGAGTACGCAGGAAGGGCAGAGCCTCAGAGTAGAGCTTTCTCTTTTCCAGCAGCGATGCCGCCGCATCGGTGTCGGCGAACATATCACTGCCGGCCAGAGTAAGGCGTTTGAGAAGCTCGAGCGCCGCGTCCTTCTTGTTCTCGTCCAGATCAACGCCGGCCAGACCGAGAAAGTTCGCCGCAGTGAGTTGGCGATTTTCCAGAGCGTTCTCGTAGACAAAGCGCAGCAGAGTCCGGCGGCCCGGCTCGCTTAACTTCAAGGCCGCGGTTTGCAATATATCGTTGGCGGGAACTCCGGTTGGATTTTTCTTCCAGCGCGCCAGCAACTCGGGCAGTGATTTCTCGACATCGGCCAGTTGCAACTGAATATCGATCCAGGACTGATCGTAGCCTGTCGTATCGAGGACTTTGTGGTCGGTTGCCGTGAAGTGTTCCAGTTCACTGCGGGCGCGTGCGTACTGATGCTCGTCGAGCAGGGCTTGAACCAGGTTCCGCTCCATGTATTCAAGGTCGTAATCGCGTTCGCCGGGTTTCTGGTGGGCGCGCAATTGATCGATTACGCGGCTCTGCAACTCGATGCGCTGTTCCGCGGCCACCCATGAGTTCTGCGCCAACTGACGCAGCAGGAAGCCGTTGTCGTCCTCACTATGCACCTGGCTGACCATGTTGATGAGCCAGCTCAGCGATTTATTGTTGGCCTCATAACCAGACTGAAGCAGCGGTTCGGCGCGATAGGGGCCATTCCTGCGCAGATAGATACGCAGCATGTTGTCTACATCCGCCGAGACCTCACCATAGGCATTGTGCTTCGATGCGCCTTCCAGTACAGCGCAGTAGCTGTCCCAGAAGGTTTCGGGAACCTTGCGGGCGTCCATCTCTTCGGCCAGCAGATGCACGGCCTGTTTCCAAGCGATAACGGCTTCGCTCCTGTGGCCGGAGTTGCTCTCCAGCACGGCAATATCGTTGAGCACGGTGGGTTGATCGCGCAACAGAGCCAGCGAGTGTTGATAGTCGGCCAACGCGGCTTCGGGGCGTCCCGCACTTTCCAGATAGCTAGCTAAGTCGGAGTAGGCCGAGGCGCGCGCGGGGGTGTGTTCCAGTTCAGCCTCCAAAAGTCCTTCGGCGCGCTGATCCTTCTCTTCGTCGAGGTACTCACCATAGCGGGAGCCGTAGTAGAACCAGATCGCGCCCGCCAGTTGGCGGTTGCGGTCGGTGGCCCCCTCTGCGGGTTGCTCGAGGCGTTCGCCGATGGTCCGGTCGGGAGCTAGGGCCTCTTCAAATCCCTGGCGAATGGCGGGCTGATGGACGCGCAGATAAAGGCCCGCCAATCCCGTATAGGCCGACTTCCAAACCGGCGGAAGATTGTTGGCGCGGACGTTGATGGCGTCCAGAGCCAGTTCCGGCTTGGCCTTTTCCAGCATCCGCTGTGCTACACCATCTTTGGAGCTGCGCGCGACCAGTTCGTTGGGCCGGGCTGCCAGCAACAGGTCAAAGTAGCGGTCAGAGATCGCGTTCCCGGCTCCCGGCATATGGTCAAGTGCTGAATGCACTCGCAGTTCGGCGTCTGAGTCGTTGAGGGTTCTGTAGACTTCAACGGCATCGCTCAGCACTACTGCGCGCTGTTTGTACGACACCTGCGTGGAAAGATCTTCGAGGCGCTTGCCGGCATCGTCCAGTTGCACGCGGCTGCGTTGCAGTTGCAGCCAGGTGCTCAACTCGCCCTTGGTGGGATCGTTGCTCTTGTTGACGAACTGCCAGAGCAGATCGGCTTCCATCATCTTCAGGCCTGCGGCCTGAACAGTGGGAAGATAGACGATGCGCAACTCCGCGCCATCGCTGGCTGTCGAAGACTTGCTCTGTAGCCAATTGGCAAACTGCGTCTTCTCTTCCGGAGTCGCGTAGAGGGCGACCACGTTGCCCATCGCCTGCAAGCCCTGGGCAAATCCCTGGCGGGCTCTGACGCCGTAGTCGTTGTGCAGATGGTTCCGCCACTCATCGAGGCTGATGCCCGCGTTCGGATCGAAGGGCGCGTTGTTGAACGAAGTGTCTACCAGCAACTGTTCGGCCTTCATGCGAGCAGCTGCAAGACGGTTGAAGGCTTCGTCGTTGAGACGCAGCCGGGCCATGATGCGGGCATAGGTGGTGACGCCGTTATTAACTCCCGGATCGATGAGCCAGGATGGACCGGAGAGATCCGCTCCGTGTTCGGCATAGGTGCGCGCCTCCTGAAGCAGGTTCCACTGCTCCAGTTGCGCGGCCACGCGGAACTGGTCGGAAGCGGAGGCAGGATGGCCGAGAATCCAGGCCTCTTCGAGGGCCTTGACTGCGTCGGTGTTGCGGCCCTGCCGGGCGCGGGCCTCCGCGATTTTCAGCTTCCAGGCAGGATCGTGATAGCTGAGGGAGTAGAGCTTGTCGTAATCGGCAACGGCGTCGTCCAGACGATGCAGGCGTTCGCAGAGTCCGGCACGGGCTATGTAGAGATCCTTCTGCTCGGGGCGAACGCGGATTGCCTTGCTGTAGGCGTCGATGGCAGCTGGGAAGTCCTCCAGTGCCGTCTCGATCTCGCCTAGCACAATCGACCAGCGAGCATCGCGGGGCGAATGTTCGATGGTCTGGCGATAGAAACCGGTCAACCGCTCGCTCTGTCCGTGGTCTCCGGCAGCTTGAGCCGCCTCCTGCACCAACACGGCGTCGCCGGGATAGCTGTTGATCAACTCGATGTACTGATCCGTGGCTACATCCCACTGTCCCAGTTGCATGGCGGCTGGAATCATGCCGCGCCGCAGTTGCGCCAGCCGGTTCACCTTCTCGTCATGGTCCATGTTGGCGGACTTCACGGTTTCAAGACGTGTTCGATAGAAGGCTGTCAGGCCAGCGTTGTCTCCAGAGCGGGCGTAGTTGGCAGCTAGAGCCGTCTCCACAGAAGCATCGAGGGGGGTGCGGCTTAACAGATCTTCCAGCAGCTTGCGCGCACGGCTGTAGTCGGCCTCTTCGGTGAGTTTGCGACCGGCTTCGAGTTGCAGCTTGTCGCGCAGATCGGGATAGGCGCTCTGCGCGGCGTCGAGCAGAACGGTGACTGCCTGGGCACGGCGCTCGTGGTTCCAGTCATAGTCCACCGTGGAGCGGACCACGCCCAGAATCTTGGGATTCTCCCGATAGATGGCGTCAATCTCGGCGGCGGCTGCCGAGACATCGCGACGGGCGATCAGGTCGACGAGTTGATAGCGCAGTTCGAGCTTGTGGACCGGATCTTCGGTGAGTGAAACCTGGCGGTTGAGCGCTGCCTCCTCTACTTCGCGCAGTCCATGTCCGCGAGCGGCGCTGGCCAGAGCTTCGAGTGTGGCAAAGGAGTCGGCATGAGCGATGGCCTCGCGCAGTTCGCGAGCCACCTGATCGCCGCGATGGCTGGCGTCGAGCACGGCCACGCGCAGATCGATGGCTGACTGCGTGGGTGCCGAGGCGCGCAGCAGGCCCTCGGTCTGGGCCTCGACCAGCGACTGCATCTCAGGACGACGGGCCAAAGCCAGAAAGCGGGAACGGCTCTCCGTTGAAGGAGTCCCGGCTAGCGCGCCAGCGGCGTAGTCGCGGATTGCGCCGCTCAGGTCGCCCTGGCTCTCCTTGATGGCTCCGGTTTCGTAGGAGAAGAGAGCGGGTTGGGCCAGCTTCTCGCGACCCTTCTGCAACTGCGCCATCGCGGCGCCGAAGTCGAAGTAGTCCCAGAAGACCGTGGCCGACTGCAGATAGCCCTGGTTATCGCCAGGATGCACCTCGGCCATACGCAGCCAATAGGGCGCAGCCTCGCTCATGCGGCCACGGTCGGCATAGATGTCGCCGATGCGGGCCATGCGGTCGAGATTGCCGGGATCGGACTGCAACAGGCGGACTTCAATGGCCACTGCCTTGTCGGTGGCCGCGGGCTGGAAGTAAGCCAGGGAACGCTCCAACGACGACGCGGTTTCGCCGATGCGGGCGTTGGCGGGATATTCGGCAGAAAGCGCCTCGGCAGCGGCTACACCGTCTTCAAAGTGCGAACGCCACAGGCACGAATCCACCCAGAAAAGCTCAGCGGCGGGATTGCTGCGGGCCAGACCGTTCCAATCGGCACGGTCGATCTCGGGAGTCTGCTTCTTGAGCACCTCCAACTGCGCGTCCAGCCGGCCATTGGCGCTGAGGCGAGCAAAAAGCTCATCACGCAGGCCGGGATCTTCCGACCAGTGCTCCCAGAGCAGCTTCTCCATCTCGTCTTCCTGCCGATGCGCACGCTGGTAGTTGATCAGCGCGTGGACGAAGGTCAGATCGTGGGGAAAACGCTCGTGCGCATAGCGATTCACTTCGTAGGCAAAGCTGGAGTCGGGCGCGGGAGCTTCCTGCAGATAGCGCTCCAGCTCGGTGCCGCTGAAGATGCCGGTGACCTTGCGGGTCAGGCTGCGATAGTCCTCTCTGCGGCGCTGGCGCAGGTAGAAGCGGGCCAGCTTGCCATACCATCCATCGACCAAACCGCTCTGCTGGAACTGGGCAATCGCCTTCTGATAAACGTCTTCCTGCTGCTCGTTCATGCGGTTCTGTTCGAGGAACTGGGCCAGCCGGTCATACAGGCCGGGATCATTGGGATTGTGGTCCAGTTCGCCGCGCAGCAGGGCGAGTGCTTCGGGCAGTCGATTCAGTTGCACCAGCCGCGCCAGTGCGCGATCCAGCACGCGTTGATAATCGGCGGAGTTGAGCGGAAGCCCCTCGCTGCGCGCCGCCAGTTCCTTGAGCTGTTCGCGATAAAGGGCGATCTCCTTGTCGGTCTGGCCGGTTCGGCTATAAATGTCAGCTACCGTCAGAGCCACCTCGACACGGCGCTGGTTACCGGGAAACTGCGCCAGAAATGCGGTTCCCTCGCGGATCACCGCGGCATCTTCACCATAGGCGGCATAGGCGGTCATCAGCCGCTGGTGCAAGTCGGGCCGGTCCGCAGCCTGGGCAAAACGCTTGTCGATCTCGGCGATGATCTGGGCGGCTTTGGCGCGATGAAAGTAGGGCGTGGCCAGCTCATCCTGCGAAGCGAATTCGCCGGAGGGGTCCTGTGAATTCATCCACAGAGAAAGAATGCCGTTCCAGTAGCCGGGACCACGGTCGATGGTGGCGATGTTCTTGTAGAGCGCCAGATTGCCCGCGCCAATGCGCAGCGGTTGTTCGGGCGCGGTCAGCAGGATGCGGGCCAACCCGGCCAACCCCTGCTCCTCATCGTTGCCGGTGGCTTTTTGCGCGGCCAGCGCGTAGTAGTAGTGAGCAGCTTCGGGAAAGTCCTGCGCCTGCTCATAGAGCTGGCCCAGCGTGGAGAGTTCTTCCGGCGACCAGTTGGCTCCACGGGCCTCCTTGCGCTTGCGATAGTTGCTGAGCTCCAGCTTGGCAGTGTCGAGTTGCCCCAGCTTCTGGTTGAGATAGTAAAGACGCGCCACATCCTTGAGCGCTTCGCTGCCGCCTTCGGGATGCGCGGCCAGTTGGGAGTGCAAGTTGTCGATAGCCCTGCGCGCGCCGTGGTTGGCGGTGAGCAGATTCATATAGCTCTCAACCAGAGTCGTGGGCCACAGGGGTTCGAAGGCCCGCTCGTAGACGGCCGCTCCGGCAGCTTCGCCGCCGCGAGCACTCTCCAGAGTTGCTTCTGCCGTCACCGGGAACTCGCGTTCGCTGGGCAGAGCCTTGCGATAACGGTCGATCACCGCTGCGGCGGCAGGGAAGTCTTTTCCACTCAGGGCAAAGTCCAATTCCTTCTGATAGACCTCGCGCTCTTGCGGATAGCGACGCTCCCAGCGGTTGTAGATCTCGCCGGCAGCTGCGCGGGGCAAGGCAAAGCGGTCGACAACGGCAAGGCTCTGCTCCCAGGCCTTCCACGGACGCTGCTCGGCGGGACCTTTCAAGCGTTCAGCCTGCGGCGTGGCGCTCGCGCCGACCACGGCCAGGGCTACCAGCTCTTCCTGAGGCTTGAGGCGGCGTTCGTAGAAGTCGGCCAGATCGAGGCTGGCTCCCGCCCTATCGTCGGCCTTTTGGGCCCAGATCTTCCAGTCCTGTTCGGCGGCGTTGAAGTCCAGAGCGCGCTCGTCTTCCATCGCGCGCAGCGAATAGAGCGCGGCCTTGCCGGGGTTGGCCTGCAACAGGTTGCTTAGCTCCGGCCGGCTCTCGCGCGGCGAACGCCGAAAGAGGATCTCGCCACCCGGCACCGTCATCAGCCGGAAGAGCGCCTGCTCCACGCCGGAACCGGAGACCGCGTTCTGCACCCAGTCGCTGACACTGTTGCCGGGGCCGAGCAGCAGGCCGGGATCGACGATGCAGGCCAGCGAGGCCACGCTGCCAAGACCAAGAGCCGCGGCCAGCGCCGTTTTGGCCAGACGGGGCCGGGCGGCGATCCTATCCAGCATTGCAGCCAAGAAAGAATTACGGAAGCACATCAAGCGACACCTCCGCGGTACCCAGGTTGTGAGCAATATCTTCGGCGGTCACCATCAGCCGGTACTGACCGGGTGGCAGACCCGGCGGCAGGGTCAACTGGCCAACATTGAACGATTCGGAACGATCCCAGCGCAAGGTGACCGGAGCCAGTCCTTCGATGCGGGCCGAGAGCGTACGCGTGCTCTCCGAAGCGCTCACCTTGAGCGGAACCGTCTCACCCGCGTGGAAGCGCTCCCGGTCGAGGTGCACTTTCACGGTAGGTGGCGTCGAAGCAATGACAAAGCTTTTGCTCTCGCGATAGACCCGCCCGCTCGTGTCGCGCAGCACCAGACGCACCGGATAGCTGCCGTCCTTCATCTCCGGCGGAGCCAGAAAGCGCGTCTGCCAAACATCTTCGCCGGCAAGGTAGCGTAGCGGCTTCTCCAGTCCGAAAGAAAAAAGCGCCACGACCGAGACAATGGAACTGTCGGTATGCACCCGCAGCACCGGGTCGCCTGGCCGGATCACCCGCGGCCGCAGCAGCGCACGCGGAGCCGCCAGGAACGAGGTGTAAGGCGTGACAAACTTGTAGCGCCGCGCCAGGCGGATGATCTCGTTGATCGCGGCCTCGGTCTCGCCCTCGCGTTCGATCTGCTCCAGCAGCGCTTGAATGCGTGCTCCGGCCCACAGACGAGGAAGCTGATCGTGCTCCAAAGCGCGTTCGGGCAGATCTGCTTTGGCTGTGGCTGTGAGGGCGTGGTTGTCTCTGGCTCCCTGGACGGTAAAGCTCAGCCCCTTTTGCGGCCTGTTATATTGACCTACCCAGCGAGCTTCACCACCGTCGAAGACCGCATCTTCCAGGGGATAGACCTTGTCCACCGACGCTTGCGGAGCCACCGTCAAGTGCAGATCGGCGATCGGCGCAGCGCCCACCTTGCCGAGAAACGATGCCAGCCTGAAATCGACAGGTTCAGTCGATAGCACCTGTTCCAACACGCCGCCATTGCGGCTGAGAATGCGCAGCAGAGGCATGTTGGCGTCGTCGCCCACGGCAAAAATGTCGGTGCGGGGCCTGCGCTCGGCGGGAATCTGGCTCCAGCGCGCAGCGTAGCTGGTGGCCAGCTTGCCGCTGCGGATCTCGCCTCGGGTGGTTTCGCCGTCGGTCAAAAGCACCAGAGCGTTGTTGCTGCTGCCCTGCGTGAACTGCTCCAGACCGGAATGAAGAGCCTTCTCCAGATCGGTTCCGCCACGCAGGTGGCTCTGCCGCAACCAACTGATCGCCTCGCGCACCGTGTTCAGGTCGGCAGCCACAGGCGCGGGACGGAAGCGGTCCACCTGCGTATTGAAGAGCAGCAGATTGAAACGGTCGCCCGGAGTAAGCCCTTGCAAAAGCCCCGCCGCCGCCGCATAACTGCGTTCCAGCTTCTCCCACTGCATGGAGAGCGAAGTATCCATCAGCACCACCACGGTGCGTCCTACCCCATTGCTTGCCAGGATAGGGCTGGCCGGCGTGGAGAGCTGTGAGGTGACCTCAAAAAATCCCGGTTCACTGCTGCTGCTGGCCGCAGGGGCGGACTTTTTCTTGTTCTTGGCCGGTTCGGATACCGGAACCGGCGGGGTCACCCCAGAATCGTAGCCGACTCCTGACCAGTTGTGCGCCGGATCGGGATCGCGGAAGGCGATAACCTGCAAGGCGTTTTCCGGCTCGTTGACCTGCCAGGTAGCGGCCAGATCCTCGTTCAGATCGATGCTGGCGGCCTCCACCGTGCCCACCACGGTGTGCTCGTCCTGGTGCTCAATATGCACCGTGAGCAGATGGTTCTGGAAGGCGAAGTTCTTGATGCGCGCCGCCGAATGCATCTCGAAGTGGATGCTGAGCCGTGCCGTCTTCTGCCCGGCGTAGGCGTCGGGCTTGAGTGGCAGCAGGAAGTAGCTCTTGAGCGCCTCGACAGGAAGATGCTGGTGGTATTCCATCTCCAGGCGCTTGGTGCCCCAGGCAGGAATAGGCACAATATGCGCGCTGAAGATGGAGCTACGCTGGGCCTCACCCGAACCCGCACCCGATTCTCCCTGCTCCAACAGTCCGGGATCGATGGCCTGACTCTTCAGTTGCTGATAGATGGCCTGGGCCCGCTTGCGCTCCAGAATCACTGCCGGGATGCGCACCGGGCCGTCCCAGACGGCAAAGTCGGAGACCGTGGTGCCGTTGGGCAGAGCAAAGTTATAGTTGCCTTCTTGTACGCGGTTGGTGCGGTTGGCAAAGATCTGGCGCACCCAAACCCGCGCATCGCCGTTGTCGATGCGGATATCCACCTGCATCTCGCTCAGCGCCAGCACCGACGGGTCGGGCTCCTGCTTGTCAGTTGGAATCAGAACGCCGCTATCGCACCAGGCGGCTATTGTCGCTGTCCAGAAAAGAAGTACCGCGCCTACGATCCGCCGCATCGCTTGCCTCGCGTAAAAATCAAATTTACATACGGTAACTGCTACAGTTTGTCTTCAACAATTCGCACCAGCCCGTTCTCGGTGCCTACATAAACCTGTCCGTGGTCGATAGCCACCGCCGTCACATTGAGCGCTGGCAAACCCGCGGTAATGGTTCGCCAGCGGGTTCCCGTGCGGTCGCCAACCAGCAACCCCTGGCCCAGCGTGCCTGCCACGACCATTTGCCCATCCGCAGCCATCGCATTCGGATTCACGATGATCCCCTGGCCGCTGGCGTCAGTCTGCGTTACCTGTCCGTTGGCGCTCAGACGCTGGATGCCCGCGCCATAGGTGCCGACCAGCCAGTCGCCGCCAACCGGAGCCAGAGCCGTGATCCAGTTATGCTTCAATCCAGAGTTGGCTACGGTTAAATTCTGTTGAACTATGCCGGACCGCAACAGCGAGATACCGCCCAGCGTTCCCACTACCACCTGATTGCCGCTTGCTCCCAGTGCGTAGACGTGGTTGTTTACCAGTCCCTGGAAAGCATACATACTATGCGCGCCGCCTGGCTCCAGAAATGTGATGCCCGCCGGCGTGGCCAGCACCATTGACCCGTCTGCGCCCTCCCGATAGAGCGCGAGGTCGGTCACGTGATTTGCAATCAGGCCGGCATCCTTGCCCAGCACCTGACGCTGGCGACCGTCACGGCTGAAGAGCACCAGCCCATTCGCGGTAGCTACGGCAACTTCACCCTGCTGCGGATTCTCCAGAATGCGGTTGATGCAAAAGACCTGCTCGTTCTCGACGTGGATGGCGTTGCCGCCTGTAGCGCTCAGAATGTCGAGGCCGCGATCAAAATAGCCCACCCACAGCCGTCCATCGCTGGTGACGGCAAGGGAAGAGATGTTGCGGTCAGTCAGTTGTGCCGCGCCTGACGATAGAATCCTGCGCCACGCGCCATCCGCACCCAACTGAAGCAGGCCGCTCCCGGTCAGCGCATAGCGATTTTCGCCCGAGGCCAGAAACTCCTCGATTGCCGGAGCAGCAACTTCATTGCGCGCTTCTACACTTGCCGGCTTCCTGTTCATGGCTCGCGGCTGCTCTTTGTCCGCTTGCTTCCCTGAAGAATCTTGCTTCTCCGCGGTCAGCGCCGCGATGGGCCGGCGAGCATGGATGCCGTTGCCGGCTTCGTTCAAGCGCAAGCGGGTGATCGCAGAGTCCATCGGACCGACGAACAACTGGTCGCCGTCAAGCAGCAGAGCGTGGGCGAATTCACCGTTGGCCAGCACCCGCTGCACCTTGCCCTCGCGAACCTCGGCCACGCCCACCGGCGTTCCGGCATACGTAATGTCGCCATGAACAGCGATGCTCTCGACCCGACGGTCGGGCAGGCCTTGCTCTTCGCCAACGTGTGTGGTCTCGCCGCCCCGCCACAGCAGCAGGCCGTCATTGAGCGTGGCCACGCTGAAGCTGGATTCGGTGCCCGCCAGAGCGGTCACATAATAGTTGTCCAGCGAAGGATGAAAGCGCTTCAATGTTTTGCCATCGAAGACCAGAACACCCAGTTTGGGTGTGCCCAGAAGCAGCCGTCCCGAGGAGAGCGGCAAAAGGGCGGTGACTCTCCGCGCTTCGGCGGTGCTGGAGACGATCTGCCGAAAACCCTGCCCATCAAAGGCCAGTACCCCGGCACCGTCCGTAGCAATCAGCAACTCCGGCTGCCGGGCGCCGGCGACCATACCCACCGCCATCCTGCCCAGCGCGGCAGTCGGCAACTCGATGCCCACGTGATAAACCTTCTCCAGATCGCCGTTGAGCGAATATACCGAGAGTCCTTGTGGCCCGCTCAGATAGAGCTTGCCCGCATAGATTGCAATACTCTTGAAGACCGCAGGAGCGCCGATAGCTTCAAAGCCGGGATTCGGCTGGCTGACGACAGTGCGCACAGCAACGCCCAGATCGGCGTCGCGCCCCTGGTCGCTTTGTGCCAGATGCAGGATGTGCTCCGCACGCCAGATCACCATGCAAAGAGCAAGAAGGCATATTCCTCCGACAACAGCTGTCAAGATAAGGGTGCGCCCGTTCCATTGCATAGAGTTAGCCATCATTTGAGTTGGTAATAATATACAGGCAGATTACGCGGTTTCCCTATGTTGACAATTATGTTGAGCAGCGCGAACAGAGCAACCCACGAACCGAAACCGTAGAATCTCCATACCATGACCCATTATGGAGCTTTTATGCCTGTTATGCGTCCTGTGGACGAGCGTTCAATCCCGTCTCTGGCCACCATTCCGTTGAGAACTTAGCATCAATTCGAAAAAACCTCACCTCCCACCTTACCTCTGATCATTTTTTGGGCTGGCGAAGCTTCACGGTTTCGCTTCGGGCAGCAAACTCTTCGGTTCGACAAACGCCTGTTTCCTACGCCCCAGCCTGGAGGCAAAGCCCATTTTGGTCTTATCGTATCTGTTGAGCAACTCTTTTCTATTCCAATGCCATTCCGATCTTTCAATATGAAAACATGTCCTTAAGTGCATCGCTGCCTGTCCGGCCGTTAATGTATCAGCGAGAAATGCCGATTGGTCCGAAAGCAAGCCTGAAGGAGAATGATATTGTTCGGAGAATCGCACAATGCGGCTGGTAAACAGTGGCTTTACAAAGTGGATTTCAGCAGAGGCCTCAAGGATTGAATCGGTTGCTGCCGGGGTAGAGTCCCTCGACGCCATCAATACCGCTGGTGCCCCAGGCATCATTGCACCGATGATCCTGGCTATTTACAAAATGACAGAGCGCATTCGCGATCTGATTGTGGCCGCGCGCAGTGTCTCAATTCGCCTGGCCATCGATACGGCCCGTCTTTATCACCACGCAAAATCAGTGGCGGCCGATGCCGAGAACCAGCAGCAGGAGGTTGTTCATATAGCCATGGCCACCGACTCTGTGGCCGAACTCTCGGCCTCGGTAGCCCACCAGGCAGCGGGTATGGCAGAAAATGCCAAGCGCAATCTGGATGCTGCCGAACTCACGCGTTCTGAACTGGCGCAGATGCAAGAACAGATTGCGCACGTACATGCACAAATGGAGCGTTTTACCTCCGTAGTGGAAGACCTCTCCGAGCGCGCCAAGGTAGTCGACAATCTGGGACGGCTCATTCGCGGCATCGCCGAGCAGACCAACTTGCTGGCTCTCAATGCCGCCATCGAAGCCGCTCGGGCGGGAGAGCAAGGCCGGGGTTTTGCCGTGGTCGCCGGTGAGGTGCGCAAACTGGCCGAGAATACCGGCGAGGCTACGGGGAAGATTGAAGAGCAGGCGGCGATGATGATCTCCCTGGTCAATCAGACCACCAGTGAGAACAAGGTCATTCGCACGGAAATCCATGCTGCCCATGAAGCGGCGCAGCGAACGACCAACCAGTTTGCCGGTTTTGTAGCGGATTTTCAGGAATTGCTCTCCGCCATTGGGTCCGTGAGTGAAACCGTAGAGCAACTGGACTCAACCACGCAGAACATCGCTGCCCGCATCCAGAAGGTTCGGGCGCAATCCACGCGCACCAGCGCAGCCTCCGCAGAGATGAGCCAGTCCATTCAGGCGCTGCGCGGAAACACGGAAAAGGTCCAGGACGTTCTGGCCGACTTCCGCACCGGCGGCACACCGTTTGATGAATTGCTGCTGGTGGCGCACGCATTGGAAGGCAGAGTGGCAGGATGCCTTTCTTCCATGCAGGCAGAGGGGCTGAACATCTGGGATCGCAATTATCGCCAGATTCCCAACTCGAACCCGCCTCGCTACTCCACGAGTTATGACCAGGCCGCGGAATCACGTCTGCAAGCGATCTATGACGAGACCCTGAGCAAAGTGAAAGGCTGCCTTTACGCCCTGGCGGTAGACGACAAGGGATACGCTCCGGCGCATAACAGCCGCTTCTCCAAGCCACCCACGGGGAACCCCGCTGTCGATATCAACTTCAGCCGCCACAAGCGCATCTTCGACGATCCGGTTGGCGTGAAACTGGCAGCGAACACCCGTCCCTACCTCTTTCAGACCTATCTGCGCGATACCGGCGATGTCATCAACGATCTCTCGGTTCCCATTCTGATCGATGGTCGTCATTGGGGCGCGGTGCGCGTGGGATTCGACTCTTCGCAACTGATGAGTTGAGGGTTTCCGGAAGCGCTGTAAAACTGGTCAGTCCAGGCAAAGTATTTCAATTTAGTTGTGAAGGAGAATTGTCATTACTGCGACTTCCTTATTAATGTAAACGTTTCATATAAAATGACATCACCAGATTTAATTCTCATTTAAAAAAACTTCTTGACAGCTTTGGTCAGACCTCTATAGAAGGTATACCGCTATTCGATACGGATATTTCCAGTCGCAAAAAGGTAAAGTTAGCCATTTGGAGCAATAGCTCCCCGATTGAATAGAGGCATCATTTATCCGCTAGAAACACCCTTTGGAGGCTCAATGCAACACACACGCTTAAAATCCACAGGAACGGCCACTGGTTGGAGTTTTCTGGTCCTCTCTCTTGTGTTTTTGCTCTTTGCCGCAACTGGACTTTCCCAAACCGCCGGTACGGCAAATATTCAGGGAGTCGTAGCTGACAGTTCGGGCGCTATGGTTCAAAATGCGTCCGTCACGGCAACCAATACTGCCACCCAGGTCAAACATACAGCCAAGACAGACAGTAGCGGGCTTTACAGCTTTCCCAATATCGCCATCGGCAACTACAACGTGGACGTGGCGGCAACGGGGTTCAAGCACTATCGCCAGTCGAATATTGAACTTGAAGTTGGCAGCAGCATCGCAGTCAACGTCACCTTGTCCGTCGGAGCAGCGGACACTACTGTCGAGGTTGAGTCAGCCGGTCTAGCCCTGCAAACGGAAGACAGCTCCCTCAAGCAGACAATCGACCAGAACACTCTGACCGAAATGCCCCTGAATGGCCGCCAGATGACCTCGCTCATTACCCTCACCGGCGGCGCGGTGAACGCCAATGAGAACAACGACGAGTCGGGCAGCAAGACCTTTTACAGCTCTGCCGTGATCTCCATCGGCGGCGGACAGGGCAACGCTACCGACTACCGTTTGGACGGCGGCGACAACAACGACTACATGACCAACGTCAATATGCCGTTTCCGTTCCCCGACGCGGTGGCCGAGTTCAGCGTGGAGACCGCGGCTTTGGGCGCACAGAGCGGATTGCACCCCGGCGGTCTGGTCAATGTGGTTACTCGTTCGGGAACGAATCAGTTCCACGGATCGGCCTTCGAGTTTATCCGCAACAACTTCATCGACGCGACGAACTTCTTTTCCACCACCAAGGACACGCTGCACCAGAACCAGTTTGGCGGAACCTTTGGGGGAAAGATCATTCGCGACAAACTATTTGGTTTTGTGGGCTATCAACGGTGGGTAAATGCACAAACTCAGTCCGACACCACCTCTTATGTGCCAACAGCCTTGAATCTGACAGGTGATTTCTCGGCGTCCGATAGCAATTACTGCCTCTCCTGGCCTTGCACCACGGTTCCGTCCGGGCAGCTTCTGGATCCGCTCACCGGAATTCAGCTGATCAACAACAAGTATTCCGACACTCCGGGCGTAACCTGGAATCCCAGCCCAGCGGCGCTCAAACTGGCTAAGTATCTTCCGGCCACAACCGATCCAGGCGGCAAGGTAACCTATGCCATTCCCTCACAGGTGCGCGAGAATCAGTTTGTCACCCGTGTTGATGCGACACTCAGCCCCAACAACAGTTTGTATGGCCGGTATTTTCTGGATGGCTTCCAGTCGCCCGCATTCTACTCACCGACCAACGTGCTGTTGACGACCAGCGCCGGTAATTCGGAGCGAGCGCAATCGTTCACACTCGGCGAGACTTACTTGATCAGCAAGAGTCTGGTGAACAACGCACATGTCACCGTGATGCGGCGGCGCGATAACCGCGGCCCCAATGCCGGCGGCATCAATTCCAGCAATGCCGGCGTCAACATATACGACATGACCAACGTGGGGATGCAGTTGACGGTAACCAGCAAATGGAGCATGTATTGCGGCACTTGTTCCTCCGCGCATTTCAATGTGAACACGCTGGCGCTGGCGGACGATCTGAACTGGGTTCATGGCAAGCATCAACTCTCCTTTGGCGGGGAGTGGGTGCAGACGGAACTCAACGTCAACAACGTCTACGAAGGCAATGGAAACTTCACCTTCAGCGGCAACTACAGCATTAAAGGGTCTACAGGAGGAAGCACTGGGGGCGGTTCGGTGGCCGACCAAAACCTGGAGTTCCTGACCGGTGCGATGAGCGGCTTCGGGCAGAGCAAGGCGCAGCAGAACGCGCTGCGTGAGCCCATTCCGAGCTTGTATGTTCAAGACACTTATCACATGACACACAAGGTTGTGCTGTCGGCCGGCGTGCGCTGGGATCCGGAGTATGTTGCGACGGATTACTTCAACCGCGGATCGGTCTTCAACTACAGCGCGTTTTTGGACAATCAGGTCAGCACTGTCTATCCCAACGCTCCCGCCGGCAGTTTCTTTTATGGCGACAAGGGAGTTCCCAAAGCCTTTACCAAAAACTCGCCCTGGCAGTTCTCGCCGCGCATCGGAGCTACCTACGATCCCAAGGGAGACGGCAAGATGGTCTTCCGTGTGGGCGCAGCCATGGTCTATGACGAGCCCAACCTCTTCACCGGACAGCGCAACCAGCAGGATCCACCCTTTGCGCTGACGGTGAACAACTCTCCGGCAGGCAAACCACTGAGTCTGGATAGTCCCTGGTCGAATGGCGCTGTCACCACGAATCCTTTCCCGCTGCCACAGATACCTGCGTCTAATGTAGCCTTCCAGAAGCAATCGCAGTACATCGTACTGCCCACCCAATTCCACTCGCCCTACATGCTGCAATGGACGGCAAGCATACAGCGGGAGTTTGGGCACGGGTGGCAGGCCATGCTCGATTATGTGGGCAACCAGACGGTCCATGGACCGTACGGATTACCAATGAATCCGTCTGTCGATGGCCCGGTACCCGGAACCGGCGCCGCGCCAACCACGAGCAACTCGTCCGCGCGCTTTGCGCTTACCGAAGCCAACGCCACGCAGGGTCCGATGTACGCGGGCGGCGGCACTGGATCGATGTACATCATGGATGGCGCGAATGCCAGTTACAACGGCCTGGTCGCCACCATTCAACACCGCATGTCGTCGAACTTTGTCTTCCTGGCCAACTACACCTGGTCGCATTGCATTGACATCTCGGACAATGCAGCCGATGTCAGCACCATCACTATCCAGAATCCCGCCAACATCAAGGGAGACAAGTCGAATTGCGGATTTGATTTCCGCGACATCTTCAATTCCACGGTTGTGGCCTCCAGCCACTTCAAATCTCTGCACGGCATACCCTCCGGAGTCGTGAACCACTGGGAGATTTCCCCCCTGGTCCATGTCACGGATGGCAATCCCTTCACGGTCACTTCGGGCAGCGATAACTCTCTGATCGATGTCAACAACGATCGCCCCAATGTAGTGAACAAAGGTCAGATCTATTCCCACGCGAAGATGAAAAGCGGCCCTTCATCCAACGCGCAGTACCTTAACCCGCTCAGCGTCGGCGCGTTTACGCAGAATCCGTCGGGAACCTTCGGCAATTCGGGACGGTATGCCTATCGCGGACCCAAATTCCTGCAGGTGGACAGCGCACTGACGCGCAACTTCCCGCTGCACGAAAAGATCGCAATGAACCTGCGTTTTGAGGCCTTCAATTTGCTCAACCATCCGGACTTTGCCGCTCCGGGAAGCGCCTCCGGTTACCTGGCCTCAAGTACCGCTCTCAACGCCAAGACCTTTGGCCAGATCACCTCCACCGTGCAAGGATATGGCGCTCGAATCTTCCAGGGCGCTTTGAAGATCACTTTCTAACTCGATTTTTGCAAGACTGAACCCGGATCGATTTCAAGATAACTCGCCAGACCTGCTCTCAACCTGAGCGGGTCTGGCAGATTTATAGGAGTTATAAGACAAAGTCACCAAACTGCAGCTGCTATTTGGATTCAAACTGAAACTTGGTCTTCCACCCGGTTGACTCATCGCAGACCAGATAGGCATCGAATGGTTTGCCGGCCTTGCTGGTGAATCCCTTGAGCAGACCGGTCTTGCCCTCGGTGCAGAGCGCCTTGAGTTCCTCGTTGGCAAGAGGCCGTTTGGCGACGACGGTGCCTACCAAAAACGGACAGCCCTGCATGAACTGGTCGCAGCCGATGAAGTCTCTGCCTTTGGGGCGGCGCAAACGGCCCACCTTGCAGCGCGGGCAGGGCGCTCCAGGCCGGTCGGGGGGCAATTCCTCGCGGGGAGGCCGGTGAGCGTCAAACTCCGGCCGGGGCTCCACGTGAAACTGGCCCAGTTCCGTGGTCAGTTGCTTGTCGAGGGCTGAAACCACCGCCAGATACTGGACCTTGCCGCTGGCGATATCATCCAGCCCCTGCTCCATGTCGCGGGTGTACTCGTACTCCAGGAAGCGGAAGCTGCCGGTAAGTACGTCGATCATCAGCTTGGCCAGATCAGATGCGGAGAGCAGTTTTTTGCCTTCGAGCAGATAGCCGCGCGTCAGCACGTTTTTCAAAATCGCCGGATAGGTGGACGGTCGACCAATCCCCTCACTCTCCAGCTTCTTGATCAGGCTGGCCTGGGTATAACCGTTGGGAGGCTTGGTCTGCTTGTGGAGTACACGGGTTCCAGTCGCCTCCAGCATGGTGTCGAGCGCCAGGGCGGGAACGGTGCCGTTATCCTCGTCCTTGTCGTCGGGCTTGTCGTCGGCGTCTTCGGCGGCGTCTTTGGCGGTGAGGGCCCGCCAGCCGGGAACGATCAGAGTGCGGCCGGTGCTCTTGAAGTAGAATTTCTGCTCGTTGTGTTCCGATTCCAAGCGGAGGGTGTTCACGCTGTACTCGGCGTCAGCCAACTGGCAGGCCACGGCACGGTTCCAGATCAGCGAGTAGAGCTTGCGCTGGGCCTCGTCTTCGCCCGCGGCGCGCTCCTCCAGATGGGTAGGCCGAATGGCCTCGTGCGCCTCCTGGGCGCTGGCCTTGGACTTCCAGGTGCGGGCCTTGGCCGGGATGGGCAAGTTGTTGGCCTCGGCGAAGGCGCGAATCTCGGCCAGCGCTTCGGAGGAGAAGTTCTGGCTATCGGTTCGGTGGTAGGTGATCAGGCCCTGTTCGAAAAGCTTCTGGGCCAGTTGCGCGGTCTGGTCGGGCTTGTAGCCCAGAGTGACGCTGGCGGCCTGCAACAGGGTTGAGGTAGTAAAAGGAGCGGGTGGGGCCTGCTTGGCCTTTTTGGTGGCGGCCTTGATCACCTTGAAGGTGTGACACTGCGCTGCCTGTTCGGCCAGCGCGACGTCCATGATGTACTTTTCGTCCTTTTTCAGGAAGGGAGCGGTGTCCCACTGTGCCGTCCACTTGCCGTCTTCAAAGATGGCCTCCGCGCCGAAATGCTTGGTGGTCTGGAAGTTCTCGATCTCCCGTTGGCGGTCAACCACCAGACGGACAGCCACCGTCTGCACCCGTCCAGCGCTGAGCCTGGCGATGCCGGTCTGGCGAGAAAGCGCGGGCGAGACCTTGTAGCCCACCAGCCGGTCAGCGCCACGGCGGGCCTCCTGGGCATGAACCAGATTCATATCTAACTGGCGCGGATGCTGCAACGCCTTGTCCACCACCTTTTGAGTGATGGCGTCAAAGGTGACGCGCTGATATTGCTGAAGTTGCAGAGACTCTTTGAGGTGCCAGGCAATGGCTTCGCCTTCCCGATCAGGATCGGTGGCCAGATAAACGGACTCGGCCCGCGCGGCGCGGGATTTCAGCCCATCGATCACGCCCTTGCCGCGATCGGTCAGCTCATATTGCAGCTGGTAGTCCGGCAGAGTGACGCCCAGGGATTTTTGCGGCAGATCGCGCACATGGCCAACGCTGGCGGCTACATCCCACCCCGAGCCGAGCAAGGTCTTGATCTTCTTCACCTTGTTCGGGCTCTCGACAATCATCAGCTTCATGGCGTACTCCGACGAATGAGGAGCAGAACTCCCCGCATCTCAGACTACTACGGTTGCGGCCTGGCTGCAGAGGTTGTAGTGCTCTCCTCCAGATCCGTCTTTTCCATTGAATTCTGTGCTTTGCAAGGCGGCAGAGCTTAAGATTAACTGAAGGGCGTGTCTGTTTATCTATTTTCATATGAACGACTTGCAGAGCATATGCCAGAGAGAATAGGATGATCTCCAAATTCAGGAGGAACCATGGATCGCCGCGAATTCTCCGCCCTGTTACCGATGCTACTTGCCGTACCCGCACTTGCGCCGCTAGCCGAGGCCCAAACTGCCGGTGCAGGTGCCGCCGCACCTGCTTCGCTTCCCAAGCTGGCCTCGGGCCAATATGTCTGGGGTGAAGCCTATGGAACCCAGCGCCCCGCGCGCACCTCGCACCGCTTCCTGATCGGCATGTTGCCCGACAACATCCGCCTGGAGGCCCACGTCACCTTTCTGACTCCTGGCGCTCCCGCGGAGCCCATCGAACACCACAAGCACTCCGAGATGTGGTTTGTGCGCGAAGGCACGGTGACCCTGATGACCGCCGGAACCACCCGCACTCTGAAGGCCGGCGACATGGGCCTGTGCATTGCGGGCGACAATCACTTTGTCACCAACGCCAGCCAGACTGAACCCGCCTCTTACTTTGTGCTCACGGTTGGACCGCCCGAATAAGCGACGGGCACTACCTCGGGCTCATTTTTGCAACCATCGTCTTTTAAACATTCCCTGATCCCTGATCCTTGTTCCCTCGCCTTGCCCCATTTGACCCCCCACCCCAACCCTTGCTACACTGGATCTGCGGGGTGGAGCAGCCCGGTAGCTCGTTGGGCTCATAACCCAAAGGTCGTAGGTTCAAATCCTACCCCCGCAACCAAGAACTTACAGATTCTAAACGGCTTCCGAGTGAGACTTGGAGGCCATTTCTGCGTTTGGAGGGAACTTAGGCAAATCTTGGGCAAAGAATCCCATGTCCAAGAGTGCTCCGAGTTCTCCGGCGACCTGAACTTCGTCCGCCGTCACCACATGCGTGTACCCCATGGTTGTCCGCGCATCCACGTGACCGAGCCGTTCTTGTCGAACGGCCATTGGAGCGTGTAGCGAGTCAAGCAACGTTGCGTTTCCATGACGGAAGGCATGTGCTGCCCCTTCCAATCCCAACTCCTTCAAGACTGGCTTCACAGCCCTCTTGACGAAGTTGTCTGGTTCGAGCCGCACTCCTCCTCCAAGCCGCTTGCCGCTTTTGAGCAACCTGCCCGGAGTGAGAAACAATGGATCGTCTGCTTCACGGCCCACAATAAAGGAATGCAACTGCTCCGTAAGGGACGGTGAGAGACTGAAGACCCGCTTCTTAACGACGCCGTTTCTCAGTCCCGCCTTCGTTGCCTTCAGCTTGCTTTTCTTCGTCCGCGACCTCTGCACCACAATGATGCTTCGGTTCACGTCCACGTCATGAGCGCCGGATCCAGCAGTATCGGTCCGAATTCGGTGCATCCTTGATGCTCAAGCGTCAGCAACCCGGCTCTTGCTGACTCAGGATTGGAGCATACGCCCCATTCCTCGCCAACCTGGCCAGCCAATTTGGCGAAGTGGCGGCATCCGCAGGAACAATCTGAGACGTCCCGTTCCACCTTGCCATAGGGTTCGTAGTCTGTCTCAAGCGTCCGGACAATCTTCAAGAATTTGTTGTGCATTGTTCCCACGATAGCGCACTCCGAGCCCTGCCCATCGACCCGCCGCCGGTCTGATGACGGGCGTGCAGCGATTCAAAGTTGGCTGAAGGTCTACGGACCGAAGGCCCTCTGCAGACACGACTGTGTGGTAGCTGCGGCTCATCTCAGACCGGAAGCGCACTGAGTTTCCGCAGCTTCTCCATCAGCTTCGGGCCACGTGCCTGGTTGGCGTCGTCGGGCAAAAGGTAGCCTGGCAACGCCTCCAGGAAGCGAGGTTCTGCCAGCAGCATCTGGAATGAGGCGCTGATGAATTGGCGCAATTCCACCGGCGCGGAGGCGACCTCATCGATCAGGCTCGCCCGACCATCAATAACGGTGATGACGTCTTCGAGATCCTGGCTAACGTAATAGTCGTTCCCGCCACGGTCGTGGAAGGCGTCCAGCTTGGTGCCGAGAAAGTACGGCGCAGTGATCACCCGCAGAACAGTGCCTTGGGGCAGGGCGATGCGGGCAGCTGTGCGCAACGCCTCCGGGTACCAGCGATTCGAGAAGCCCAGGATGCTGGCATCCAGCGGCATCACGTCCAGCATCAGGCTCCCGTGTCGCCAGCGGCAGAGGGGAGCGCCCTCACTCGCGTCTTCCTCGAAGCCAAGGGCGTGCATGCGTTCCGAGAAGACGGCATAGTCGGCATACGAGAGAATTTCGGCGATGACGTCCACATCTTTGGTCACGCGCACCGGCGCCGCACCAGAGTCGGTTACCAGCAAACCTGTTGCGCAGCCGCCAACGAAGACAATTTCAGGGAGCAAAGGCCGCAGCAGATCCGCCATCAGTTCCAGTAGATCAAGATTCGGGTTCGGCATCGGGGATGCTCTCCAGTCTCTTCGTCAGTTCGCGGCCGGCCAGTTCGCGCTCGCGTGCCCGTCCATCCCGGATTGCATCCACCAGAGCCAGCAACTCATAGAGGCGGGGATCTTCCAGGGCTGCCTCGGGGACATGCTTATGCAAGGGAGCAAACTTGAAGCCGCGGGTGGTCCCTTCCGCATAAGGCCATACCGGCGGTGGGTCAGAGCTGGCGGCGATGGTGGTGTTCAATGGTGGCCCGGCATATCCGGTAGGGACGCCCCGCGTCAGTGCTCCCTTCTCAGCAGGGAACGCATAGCGAATCCCGTGCAGTAGAAACTCCAGCAACGCAGCCCGGTTCAATCGTTCGTCGGGAGCGGTCCCCTGAACAAGGTGGGAGAGTCTGGCTCGCTTGATCGAGGAGTGCACCTCTGATGGGTAGAGGTGCAGATCCCGCGCCAGGCGCAGGTAGGTGGGTCTCCCGCTAACCAGCGAGAGCTTCAGGAGGACGACAATGTCCTGTGGCCGCAGCATGCAATGAGCATACGGCACATTTATACAAAATTCAATTAAATTGAATTTCGTATATGGCCTGGACATCATTTCGGTTATGAGCTGGGTTTCTTGGTCGGTGAATCCCCGGCGCGTTCAGCCACTTCGACCACCGGGTCGGCGGATGCGAAGTTCAGTTTGCCGGGCGGAGGACTTTGGAGGTCGGTCACCATGAACTGGCACTGCCAGCCTTGCCTGTCCATAAAGGAGATGTACACCCGGTGTCGATCATTCGGGTTTGCCATGAGTACCAGTACGGGCGAACTAAATCCGCGGATAAGACTTTCCCTCGGGACACGCTCTCAGGCAAGAACTCGGGCAAAACTTGGGCAAGGAATTCGAGATTTAGGCAAGACTCAGGCAAAATAATGAGGTCAATCTAGGTAAGAAATCCTGATGGCGGGGGCGTAAGAGTCGTCGAATCAACAACAAGTAAGAGCGACCTGCCCGGCTCATAACCCAAAGGTCGTAGGTTCAAATCCTCCCCCCGCAACCAAAACTAAATATCTGATTACAAAGGCTTCCTTTCGGAAGTCTTTTCTTTTGGACTAAAGCTCACACCCTTGAGATTCATCGGAGCATCAACTCTGCTCACTTGAGCTTTCAAATGGTTCAAGCAAGCACAGAAAAGCCCGAGAACTCGCAAAGCGTTCCCGGGCTATTCCGTCCTGCCAGACTATTGGATGTACGGCCAGTTGTCCGAGGTCCAGCCCAGCACATTGAGGCCCAGCGCCGGATACCCGTTGTTGTTGCCGTCGTAGTAGTGATAGACCAGAATGTATCCATCGGTATCCGATAGAACACTCTGACCTCCCGGCCCGTTGATGTTGCTGTGCGCACTCAGCAGGATGGTTCCGCCGCCCGCGGTCATGGCAACGCCGCCACGGTCCAGATAAGGACCATTGACCGTCGTCGAGCGGCCCATCACGATGCGATAGGTGCTGCTGGTGCCAGCGCAGCAACTGTCCGCCGAGGCAAACAGATAATAGTATCCGCCGTGATAGAGAATGTATGCGCCCTCCGGCCCGGTGCTGGTCGAGTGGTAGGCCAGTTGCGTGCAGGCCGCGCCCGTTGGAACGCCAGTTGTGGCATTGACGGGAACAATCTCAATGCCGTTCCACCACGAACCAAAGACCATCCATGCATTCCCTGAAGCGTCGATTACCGACGAGGGATCGATGGCATTGGCGCCCGAGCACATCGACGAAGTGTAGATAGCCGCGCCCGAGTCCGCAAAGCTATCCGGCGCTCCGGTGCTGCTGTAGGCCAGCCCGATGGCCGAGGTCTGGCTGCCCGAGGTCGAGGCCGCGTAGTACATCCAATAAGGATTGGTAGCCGCGCTGTGGTACGAAACATCCGGCGCCCATAAATCGCCGCTCCCTCCCGTATAGGTGTTGCTCCAGGTGGGCAGCGTCATCAACGCAAATCCGGCATCCGTAAAGGTGCTGCGGTCGGTCGACTGGTGCGCGTGAATCGTGCCGTGTGTCGAGTACAAATAGTAGTTGGTTCCCACCTTGATCATTGCCGGATCGTGGATACCGGTGGCCGCACTGTCGCCCGTCGAGGTGTAGCTTACCGTCACTGTCTTCGGACTGGTATAAGCCGCGGTACCGGTCGATGTGACCGTCCATTCCTGGCAGGTGCATCCGGTGGTGCTGCTGGAGCGCGTGCCCTGATCGATCGTGGCTGTGGTCGAGGTGCTGGAGTTGGCGTCTTCCAGATAGAGCCCGCTGTTAGCGTTCTGGATCAGGTACTTTCCATCCGTAAGCAGGTAGAACTTCCACAGATGATCGGCGGTCCCGTTGTCTGCGTATTGCAGCACCTGCGCGCCGCTGCTGGTCGAGGCGCTGGCAATGCCCATGACCTGATGGGTGAGCATGTTTTCCAGGTTGTACTCGCTGTTGTTCATGGGAAGAAAGTGCCAGTCGATGTCCGCCGTGGTGGCGCTCGACGACTCCTGCACCACATCGGTGCTGGCCGCCTGACTCTGATTGTTGATGCCCAGCACCATGCCGCTGGCGGCATTGGTCAGAGTGTAGGTGTAGGTATCACCAACCGTGGTCAGCGTGCCCATGTCGGTTGATGATGTCGTTGTACCGCTGGCACCGCTGCTGGATCCACCGCAACCGCCACAGCCGGACACTAATAATGCCGCAGCCAGAGCTGCAACGATAAGATTGCGAATTTTCACGGAACCCTCCTCAATGAATGCGAAAACCAGGATGACAGTATCAGAAATGCATGAATGCAATCTGCCGGTTGTGTCTTGCTGAACCCATGCAAAAGAGATCCTTCGCTGCGCTCGGATTGACAACTTTGAGTGAATGAAGACGCGGCAGGTGCATAATGCCCCCTGCCGCGCGTTAGTTGTGCTCCGGAGTTGCTGACGAAATCCCGAAAGCAGGTTGAGCTAGTAGTTGATCTTCAAACGGAACTGGATATTACGAGGTCCGTTTTGCAGGCCGCCGACCTGACCCGCATCGGCATTGGTTGTGTTCATGTTTGAGTTTGGCCGGGTAAAGATGTGGCGGTTAAAGGCGTCAAAGAGTTCCCCGTGGAATTCCACCTTGATTTTTTCGGTAACGGGAATCAACTTTACGATGCCAAAGTCTTCGGTGAGATAACCAGGACCGCGAATGTCGGCAGAGTTGCGGGGCATGTTGCCGAAGGTAAATGGATTACCCTCACCCCCGTTGAAGTTGGTGCCGTTGGGATCGCGATTCTGATACAAGTTGGGATCATAAAACGCGTTGCAGTTGAAGTAACCAGTCGCGCAGGCAGTGGCATGGGTAGACGGGTTGAAGTTCAGCGGGTTTTTGTACGCTGCATTCTTCACCTTCTGACCGGCCACGCGATTGAAACGAACGCTGGAGTTCTTGCCCGGGATGCCGGTAGCACCGAAGATGCTCATCGGCTGACCGCTCTCGTAGTGCTGCGCACCACTGACCTTCCACTGCGAGATCACTGCGCTCACAGGTCTGGGAGTGCTGCCAAGCAGAGCCTTGCCGGCTCCGATGGGCAGTTCATAGACATAACTGACGACAAAGTTGTTGGGAATGTCCTCGCTGCTGACCGACTTCTCTGCACGAAGGTTCTCGGGGTCCTGCACGGCGCCGCCGTTTTGCAGCGTGCTGTAGTAGGGCTGCGCGGCATCGGCATCGGTCAGTGTCTTGGAGAAGGTGTACGAGGCCAATACGTTCAGGCCGTTGTGGAAGCGCTGTTCCAGCTTGGCTTCCAGCGCGTTGTAGGTGGACTGGCCAAGATTTTGCAGATAGCTGTCCGAGTTGATGTAACCGACTTGCGGGAACGGACGTAGAGCCTGCGAAGTCTGCTCGTTGATCGGCCATGTGCAGCCTGAGACCGTCGTTCCGGCCGTTGGCGCACCGAAGCAACTGAAGTTGGCATAGGGAAGCGAAGCGGAAGGCCCGGTTTTCGCACCTGGATAATAGGCCCACCAGTTGAGCCAGTCACCCAGCCCCATGTACTTGTCAGGCATGTCGTTCACGAAGTTGAGCATGGCGTGGAGGTGCGTGGAGTGCATGCCCATATAACCCGCGCTCACAAAGAGATGGGGGTTGATCTCGTGCTGCAATTCCAGGGTCCAGGTCTCAACCATGCCGGGGCGGCCGTTGCTCTTGCCCACATAATCCGCGCCAAGGCCGGAGTTGCCGTCCAACTGGTTGGGGTTCAGGTTGAAGGATTTCCCCAATGCGGCAAGACCGCTGTCAAGCGGGTATCCGTCAAGTGGGTCGGAGGTGTATTCGCTTTGTTGAAGCGTGAATCCCTGCACCGTTCCCTGGCCGAAATCGGCTTCGACAAGAGGACCGTAGTAGATGCCTGCGCTGCCGCGAAGTACATCCTTGTGATTGAGGAAATCCGGTTCCCAGGCAAAGCCTACGCGCGGTTCAAAGTCCTTTTTGTAGACGGTGCCCCAGGTTTCGTTGACACTGCCGTTGCGCCCCGCGCCCTTGCCGGCAAAGACCAAAGCACCAGGGGTGCCACTGGCCGCCGCATCGGGAAGAGTGGGATCCCAGGTGGAGGTGTCGCCGTGTGCTTCATGGCGCGGCGTGTCCAGGCTCCAACGCATACCGATGTTGACGGTCAGGTTGGGACGAAGCTTCCAATCGTCCTGCAGGAAGATTGCGCCGTAATGGGTGATCCAGCGGGGCTGGTTCAAATCGACCAGATTGCTCATATCGCCGGTCTCACCGATGAGGAAGGCAGCCAGTGAATTGCCGTCCTGTCCCCAATAGTTTTCATCCGACGCGGTCTGGTTGTCCCAGGTCTGAATGCAGCCGGCATTCCCGCTGCATGTGCCGCCGATGGTGGCAACCCAGGAGTACTGGTGATACTGCGCCTCGAAGCCGGCTTTGACGCTGTGAGTGCCGTGCTGCCAGTGCAGAATGTCGCTCAGAGCGAGTACGTTGTCGGTATCGGTGCTGTGTTCCTGCTGACCGATGCCGCCAAAGGGGTTGCCTATAAATTGGAAGACCGGGAAGTCGTTGCTGAAGCCGTTGGCGATGCCCAACTGACTATCCCAATCGGTTCCCATCTTGGAAGCCTTGGAGAGATTGATGTTGTTGGAGCGGTTGCCGCCAATGGTTACCGAGTTGACCAGTGTCGGGGTCGCAATCCAGTCCCAGCCGGCACGGAAGATCTTGCCCAGCTGGTCCACCGTTCCGCAGCAGGTCTGAATCGGCGGCGCGAAATTGGAATTGCCGCCCGAATCGGTGTTTTCCCTAGAGCTGAAGAATGCCCAGATCTTGTTATTGGTTCCAAGGTTGTGGTCGAGGCGGAGGCTATACACCGAATTCACTACCGTGCCCTCGGTGCCAGCGCCACGATAGATGTAGTTGTAGGTGCTGCTTCCACTTACTTCTTGCTGCGCCAGCGGCATCAAATACGTCTTGATGATGTTTTTGGCTACCGTGCTCCCACGCCCAACAGGAATCTTGTTGTTGGGAGTGCCTGAGGTGGTGTAGGTGTTTCCGTTATAGGATTGGCCGAAGGCCACGTAACGGCAAGGCGAGCCATTAAATGGAACATATTCATAGTTTGGATCAAAGACTTCGCCGTAGTACAGGGAGTAGTTTTGACCGCAGTTTCCGGTTGAGCCCGGAATCGCCGCACCCATGGTAGACGAAAGGTCATAATATTGACCGTCACTACCCAACTCGGCCGGTGTGGGCAACAAACTGGTTACAGCGCCACCGTAATTGTAGTGAAGCTGCTCCCAGTTGAAGAAGAAGAAGGTCTTGTCTTTGCCGTCGTAAAGATGTGGGATGCGCACGGGGCCACCCAGGTTGACACCATAGTCGTTCTTGGTGTCGTAGGGGCGCTTGAACTCCGCCTTGGCTGCCGCGGTGTTGTTCTGCTGCGCAATGTACCCATTGTTGAACCAGCTATTGGCATCCAGCGCGGCGTTTTTGAAGAAGTCGTAGATCGAACCGTGGTAATCGTTGGTTCCACCCTTGGTATTGAAGTTGGATACGCCGCCCGTTGTGCGGCCCAGCTCAGCCGGCAAGCCGGAGAGGCTGATGCGGAACTCGTTGATCGCATCCACGGAGGGCGACATGATGCCAAAGCTCGCCGAGCCGTTCTGTTGACGGTTGGTGGTGATGCCGTCAATGAGGTAGTCGGTGGCTTCTTCCTGTCCGCCGTTGATTTTGATGGTGTCGGTTGCGCCAGCCTGACCAAAGCCGACAACGCCAGGGGCAAGGAAGACCAATGCTTCTGGAGAACGCATGGAGCCGCCGACTGCCAGCGGCAAGTCTTCCACCTGTTCCGGCTGAATCGCCACGCCGATATCCGAAGTATCGGACTCCAGCGTTTGGGCCTCGGCATCGACACTGATTGTCTCTGTCTTGGAACCGACAGCCAAGGAAAGATTCTGCACGCTGTGAGCGCCTACGGCCACCACAACGCCCCTGTGAACGGCAGTCTTGAAGCCGCTTGCCGAAACTGTAACGTCATAGCTGCCGGGACGAACCGACGGAAAGACGTAATAGCCGGCCGACGAACTCACCGTTGTGTACTCTGTTCCCGTAGCCGTCTCGATGGCGCTGATCTGCGCCGCGGCCACTGCCTTGCCGGCTGGGTCGAGCACCGTGCCGGTAATCGCGCCGGTATCCAATTGGGCCCATGCCGGCGTACAAATCCCCACCAGTATGACCAAAACAGCTAGCCATACTCCGCGAGACGCCAGTTTGGAACGAAGAGCCTTCCAGCTCTCGGTTACGCCCTGCACTCCGATTGTTTTTGCATTCATAAGTCTGCCTCCTGAGCAAACGCTTACTAAAAGGTTCAACTACTGCTGCTTTGTCTTCTCTGCCGCCAAACCATTTCCCCATTCCTGTTCGGAATAGTTCGGACTCGTCGCTGGCGGCTGCCACGACGAGCCAAAGCTCATTTGTCTCCGGGATCGGTGGAAATCGCTTCCTTCTCCGGGTCGTCCACTGGCAGTTGCGTGCGCTTGCGCGCAATCTGCTCGCTCTTCCGCTCCTGCCGCTGCCGCACCGCGGCCCGCAGTTGCTGGAAGTTGGCCAGCGCCGTCTGCGCCTCCGCACTCTTGTGCAGCTTGCGGTAAACCTGCACCAGCTTGTAATACGAGGTCATGGCCAACTCGCCCTTGGGATCGGCCGCCACTGCCAGCTGAAATTCGCCTATCGCTTCTGCATCCTGGTCCATCGCCGCCAGTCCTTGACCCAGGTAATAATGAGCGTCCGTCAGCGTGGGGTCGGCCTTGAGTGCTTCGGTCAGCAGTTGCACCCCCTCGGCGGGGCTCTGATTCAGCACCAGCAAACTGCCCAGCTTGTACATGGCAGTCACCGCATTCGGATCGATGCGCAACTCTTCGCGGTAGGCTTCAGCCACCTTGTCGAGCTGGCCGTTGACCCAATATTGATCACCCAACTCCTCATGCAACCCTGGCTGCCGGGGCGCCATCTTCACCGCCAGCTCAAATTCATTGATGGCATCCACGGTGCGATAGGCCTTGGCATCGGCCTCGGCCAGCACCTGATGCACCCGCAGCGAGTCCCGGTCCAGTTTGAACATGGCGGCATAGGACGCATTGGCTACCAACAGGTAGGCCCGTCCGCGGTGGTAGAGGATATCAATATTCGCGGGATCCAGCGCAAAAGCCTTGTCCAGCGGCGCAATTGCACCCTGAGCATCGTCCTGCGCCAGACGGCAGACCCCGATCCACATAAAGGCCTGGGCATTGCGCGGGTCCAGCCGCGTCTCGCGCAGCAGAAGGCTCTCCGCATCCTTGAAGTGGTTTTGTTTGTAAGCAATGGTGCCCAGAAAGAGGTTGGCCCCGCGCAGCCCGGGCTTTAGTTGCAGAGCCTTCTGCAGTGATTCATGCGCCTCGTCCAGCTTGCCGGCCTGTAGCTGCGCCAGACCCAGGTTGAACTGGCCCTCGGCAAACTGCGGCATCTTTTCGGTAACCGAGGTATAGGCGGCAACCGCCGCTTGGTAGTCGGCAGCCTTCATGGCCGCCGCACCAGCGCTCATCGCTTGCTGCGTCGCATCCTGGGCCACTGCGGCAACCGAGATCAGCAGAGCACAGCAAAGGGCTGCCAGAACTCCAGCAGAGCCAGTGCGTCGAGCGCGATTTGGGGATACTGGCTGCATCATGCTCTGAGTTGCTTCTCTTCCATATTGATTGGCAGGTGGACCGAGGGTCAGCTTACTGGCAAAAAACCGGTCGTGGCAAGTACCGTAATAGGACGGTGCGCGCCGATCGAGTTCCGCCGAGTTGGGATCAATGCATGGCATAGGCTTAAATGCTGCTTCGCTTACCTGGCAAAATCTGCTTCTTCAAAGTGTCTTTGACTGCACTGCCGGCTAAGGATGGAAGTGCAGATGTCCCGGTTTCGGCAAACGTTTTCTGGAGAACACAAAATACTTCCCGGTTCAATAGCGTGACCATTCCAACATTCGCACTCTAGCACCGCAATGCTATTAACGGTTTGTCGGGCATTGAAAGCACGTTTGTTCCCGCTTGCTGACGTTAACTTCTTTTTTTGCAACGAATTGACAATTTCGCCCCAAACCTCCCCCACCCCGTTTGAGAGCACGTTTGCTGGGGTGATATAGTTGTGCTCGAAAAGGAAGATGCCCGCGCCATGTCCACTACCGATCCAACTTGGGAGCCAAATACGCTCACTCCAATACGGATAGACCTGGTACGCCAGCATCTGAAGCAGGTTCTTGCCTCCCGCGCCTTCACCGGCAGTAAACGAACGCAGGATTTTCTCCAGCTGATTGTCGGTCACGCACTGGACGGAGAAGTCGACAGCCTGCGCGAGCGCATGATCGGTGCCGAGATGTTTGGCCGGCCCATCAACTACGACACCGGCAGCGATTCGGTCGTCCGCGTCAAGGCAACCGAAGTTCGCAAGCGGCTGGCCCAGTTCTACCTTGAAACCGAGGGTCGGCATAAGGTCCGCATCGAGATCCCCAGCGGCTCTTATGTGCCGAAATTCTGCTTCGACCCCCCTGAAACAGTGGCCCAGCCGCGGCAGGGATCTATGCAACCGGCGCCCGTCGAGCATCCTGCCCCTGCAGAGGATGCAACCGTCGCCCCCACTCCCGTGACGCACACGAACGCAGTTGTCCGGCCGTCGCTTTGGAAGTCCCGCCCCCGTTTATTGGCCGGTCTGGGAGTGGCTCTGATTCTGTGTCTTGCGACCGGCGCAGTGGCCTACAAGAGATGGTACGGCGATGTGCCGGCACTTCGGGGCATTCGCTCCATCGCCATTCTTCCGCTTAAAAACCTCTCCAGCGACACCGGACAGGAATATTTCGCCGACGGCATGACAGAGGAGCTGATCAACGATCTGGGCCAGGTTTCAACCCTGCGCGTCATCTCCCTGACCTCGTCCATGAGCTACAAGGGAACCAAGAAAAAGCTCCCCGAGATTGCCCGCGAGCTGGCCGTCGACGGGGTCATTGAGGGCGGCGTGTTGCGCGAGGGCAATCAGGTGCGCATCAGCGTGCAGTTGATCGACGCTCGCACGGACCGTCCAACTTGGGCTCATACATATGTCCGCGATCTGACCGGCACTCTGGCCTGGCAGGGCGAAGTCGCGCAGGCCATCGCCGAAGAGGTCAGTATCAAGACCACGCCCCAGGAACAGGCTCGGCTCTCTCGCAAGCGTCCCATCGATCCCGAAGCTCAGGACCTCTTTTTGCACGGCAATCTGCTGCTCGACGCCGACAATTGCTGGAGCGCGATCAATTATCTGCATCAGGCCCTGGCAAAAAACCCTAATTACGCAGAAGCCCATGCGGCACTGGCCACCTGCTACGGACGGCTGGGCGAGACCGGCGAGATGGCCTATCAGGAAGCGTTTTCTACACAAAAGTCCGAAGCCGCCCGTGCTGTCGCGCTGGATGAGTCCCTGCCCGAAGGCCATGCTGAACTGGCCAATGCGGCCATGACCCTGGACTGGGACTGGGCTACCGCCGCCAGCGAGTTCCACCGCGCTCTGGAACTGAATCCCAACTCCGCGGCGATTCACCAGAAGTATGCGTTTTTTCTGGTGCGTACCGGCCAGCTCCGCGAGGCCGTGGCGGAAGTTGAACGTGGGGTGGACCTCGACCCGCTCTCTGGCCGCACCTTCCACCATGCCGGCTTTATCTATTATTTTGCCCGTCAGTATGACGATGCTCTCTCGTTGGTCCGCCGGGTGCGCGCGCTGGACATCTCCCCGCCCGACTGGAGCTTTCTTTTGGGAATTGCCTACGCCGCCAAGGAATCGTATCCCGATGCCATTGCTGCCTTTCAGAAGGCAGGCGATGGCGCCTACGCTCTGGGCCACCTGGGCAACGCCTACGCCCGATCCGGCAATCCGGTAGAAGCGCGCAAGTTGATTGCCCGCCTGCAAGAGAACGTGCGCAAGAACGGCGTGGGAAGATACGAGATCGCCCTGGTTTATATCGGTCTGGGTGACAAACAACAGGCCTTTCAGTGGTTGGAAGAAGCTTACGGAGCACACGATGTCGGCATGGTCTATCTCAAGATCGATCCCTGCCTTGACCCCCTGCGCTCCGACCCGCGCTTTGATCGCCTGATGCACCGCGTCGGCCTGACGCCGTAGGGCCTGTCCGATACCGCTCTTGTGCATGCGGCGAATCCATAAAAAATACAGCGATCCCAGACTTCTTGGTTTTTATTCAGATTCCTGCCACAAAATGATTTCTCCCACCAACCCTTGCCCGCGAGAAAAACGCACCCCAAATGCGCCATTTTCCCGGAAGCAAAGCCAATACCTTGCCTTTACCTAATGCTTTTTCCCGGCAATGTTGAAAAACTCCAAGACTGACTGTCTCGTATTTGGACACTCGTCTGCAAGACACTGGGTGCTACCTGTCTATCCAGGGACTATGCGAGCCCATGACTATCTCCTCCATCTCGTCGCCTTACGCAACGCTGAGCGAAGCTGCCCTGTCCAGCGCGACGGCAACGAGTTCGTCGGGAGATTTTGCCAGCCTGTTTAACGCGCTCGACGCCGAGGATCTGACCATCACCGAGCTGCAGGCGCTCACCAGCACCAATATCGCCTCGCTGACCACGACCCAGATTTCCTCCATGACCGTGACGCAGTTCAACTATCTGTCGGCAAATGCCGTCGACAGCCTGGCCACCACGCAGATTGAGGCCCTGACGCCTACCGAGGTGGCGGCGCTCAGCAGCACGGAGATCAACGGGCTTTCAACTACAGATATAGATGCCATGAGCACCGCACAGTTAAGCGGTCTTTCGGCAACCGGCGCAGCGGGACTCACCTCGACGCAGTTGCAGTCGCTGGCAGCCACTCAACTGCAGGCACTCACCAGCACCGTCATCGCCTCACTGGCCACGACCCAGTTGACCGCCCTCACGACAACCCAACTGAGCGAGCTGACCACCACCCAGATGCAGGCACTGACCAGCACCGACCTGGCAAGCCTGAGCCAGACGGAACTGGCTGCTTTGACGGCCACGCAGATCGCCACGCTCTCCGCAGTCCAACTTCAGGGATTGACGAGCACTGCGCTGAGTGAGCTCTCCGCTACCCAGCTCGGCGCCATGACCTCGACCCAGATCAGCGCACTGACCATGACTGCGGTGATGGGTCTGACTACCACGCAGATCGGCGAACTGACCAGCACGCAGATGAAGGGGCTGACCGGGTGCGATGTCGGAGCCATGAGCACCCAGCAGTTGAGCAGCCTGGCGGCAACCCAGATGGCGGCGCTCTCTGCAACCGCAATCAACGCGTTGACCAGTACCGATATCAATGCGCTCACATTGACCGAACTGGACGCCCTGTCGGCGACCGAGATGAGCTACCTGACCTCGACCGCGGTCAACGGGCTCACCGCCTCTCAGCTTGAATCTCTCTCCACCACCCAGATGCTGGGCCTGAGCAGCGCCGCCATTGCAACGATCGCCTCCAACCTGCTCTGTTCGCTGAGCACGACCCAGATTGGTGCGCTCAGCACCACCCAGATTCTGGGTTTGACCAGCACCATCCTGGGCAGCCTATCCCAGACCGCGTTCGCAGCTCTGACCTCCACTCAGGTGGGTACGCTGGCCGCCACTCAATTGACGGGCCTGACCAGCACCGAAGTGGGAGAACTCACCTCAACCCAGCTTGCCGCTTTGACTTCGACGCAGATCTCGGCCCTGACCGTGACCGCCGCAATGGGCCTGACCTCGACCCAGATCGCCAATCTGACGCTCACCCAGCTAATTGGACTCACGGCTGCCGACATCGCCTCGTTGAGCACGCTGCAACTGAGCATTTTGACCATCTCGCAGATCGCTGCGCTGACCGCCACCGAGGCCCGGGCGCTAACCAGCGGGGAAGTCAGCGAACTGGCCCTGACACAGGTGGAAGCCCTGACCTCAACCCAGTTGGGAGCGCTCAACACCACCGCGATCCAGGGACTCGCAGCCACCCAACTGGCGACGCTTTCCACCACCCAGATCACGGGTCTGGGCAGTACCAGCGTGGCAGCGATGAGCGTCAGCCAGATCCAGGACCTGGCAGCGACGCAGATGAGCGCAATCAGCAATTACGGCATTGTCGGTCTCAGCTCCTCTCAAGTGGCGGGATTGAGCCTCACGCAATTGGCCGCGCTGAACACCACACAAATGAGCGTGCTGACCACCACCAGCGTGAGTGGACTGACTGTCACGCAGATGGCGGCACTGAGCACCACCCAGATTCAGGGCCTGACCACCACCGTGCTCAGTTCGCTGGCCGACACCCAGGTGGAAGCGTTGAGCGCCTCCCAGGTTGCCGCACTGACCACGACGCAGATTCAGGGCTTGACAAGTACCGAGATCAACGACCTGACCGATACCGAAGTTGCGGGCCTCAACAACAACGAGATCTCAGCCCTCTCCACCACCGAAGTAGGTGGCTGGAACGCTCGTGAGATAGGCGACCTGAATCTGACCCAACTGGCCGCCTTCAGCCCGACGCAGTTGAACGCAATGACCACCACGGCGATCGATGCCCTTACCACCGCCCAATTGCAGGCATTGACTGCTACCCAGATCAAAGGCCTTTCGGCCAATGCCATCACCTATCTGACCGATGCCCAGGTGCAGGCACTGACGACGACTCAGATCGCAGCGCTGACCGCCAATCAGATGAGCGGGATAGCAGCCACGGAAATCAGTGACCTGAATTCCACTCAAATGGCCAGCTTCAGCTCGACACAGTTGGGATCGCTGACCACGGCGGCAGTTGAAGCGCTCAGCACAACACAAATCTCAGCACTCTCCACCACCCAGTTGAGAGGTTTGACCAGCGCGCAGATCGCATCGCTTGCAGATACACAAGTGATAGCGCTCACCGCAACCCAGGCTGGAGCGCTCACCGCAACTCAGGTCAGCGGATTGACCAGCACCGAGGCCGGCGACCTGACCCTGGCTCAGTTGGCGGCGTTTAGTTCAACGCAATTGCAGGGATTGACCACCACCGCCATGGGCGGACTCAATATGACCCAGCTGGATGCGTTGAACACAACCCAGATCCAGGCTCTGAACTCGACACAAATCAGCGCTCTGACCACACAGTTGGGAGCTCTGACGGTAACCCAGTTGGGGGCTCTGACCTCCACGCAGGTTAGCGAGTTAACCAGCGCCGCCGTCGCCTCCCTGAACGACACTCAGGTTGAGACACTGAGCGCTACCCAGATAGCTGCGCTGAGCGCAGCCGGAGTAACCGGCCTGACCGGCCAGGACGCAGCCGATCTGAGTCTCACGCAGTTGGCTGCGCTCAATACCACCCAGATCAAGAACCTCACCACCAGCGCGATTCAGGGCCTGAGCACCACACAAGTCGCAGCCCTGACTACCACGCAGATCGCTTCTCTGACCGCCTCGCAGGTAGCGTCGCTGGCCGATACGCAGTTTGAGACTCTATCCGCCACGCAGACCGGTGCGCTGACGGCAACCCAGATTGCTTCGCTGACCAGCAACGAAGCCATCGATCTCAGTCTTACCCAGTTGGCTGCGCTCTCCACCACCCAGCTTAAGTCGTTGTCCAGCACCGTTCTGTCGTCGCTTACCGACACTCAGGTCGAAGCCCTGGCCCCAACACAAATCGCAGCCTTAAGCTCCGTAGCACTCAGCGGATTGACCGGCGGCGAGGTCGCGGATCTGAGCCTCGCTCAACTGGCCGCGGTAACCTCCACGCAGATGGCGGCGATCACCACAACGGCCATGCAGAGCCTGGCGGCAACACAGGTGGCGGCACTTTCCACAACACAACTCAAGGCGCTGACCACGACCCAGATCTCCTCACTGGCCGACACCCAGGTGGAAGCACTCACCGCGACACAAGTGGGCTCGATGACCTCCACGCAGGTCGCAGTTCTGACCAGCACCGAGGTAGACGACCTAAGCCTCACCCAACTGGCGGCGCTCTCCACCACCCAGCTCAAGGGACTGACCAGCACCGCACTCAGCTCGCTAACCGATGCTCAGGTGGAGGCGCTCAGCACCACCCAACTGGCCGCACTCACGGCCACCACTCTGGCCGGAATGACCAGTTCCGAAGTAGCCGACCTGAGCTTGACTCAAATGGCCGCATTGACCTCAACCCAGTTGGGAGCTTTGACTGTGGGGGCGATGCAGGGCCTGACGACGACGCAAATTACGTCTTTGGCCACATCGCAACTCAAGGGCCTGACCGCCGCTCAGATTCACTCCTTCACGGACGCGCAGGTAGAGGCCTTCAGTGCGACTCAGATTGCGACGTTGACCGCTACTACGCTCGCGGGATTGACGGCCCAGGAAGCGTCTGATCTGAGTCAGACCCAACTGGCCGCGCTCAATGCGACGCAGCTTGGCGCGCTGACCGCAGCCGCGGTACAGGGTCTGACAACGACCCAGATTACCGAGCTCAACAATACTCAGATCAAGGGCCTGACCACCACGCAGATCGGTTCTTTGGCCGCTACCCAGGTGGGGACACTAAGCACTGCGCAATTGGCCGCTTTCTCGACCACACAAATCTCCGGTTTGACCTCGACAGCCATCGGAGGACTGGCGGATACACAGATCGAAGCCCTGGCCGCCACCCAGTTGGCAGCATTGTCCACCACCCAGGCAAGCGCGCTGCTCAGCACAGAGATCGCCGATCTGAGTCAGACGCAATTGGCCGCACTGACCTCGACCCAGTTCGCGGCTCTCAGCATCACCGCTATCGGCGGATTGACCACAACGCAGATCACAGAGTTGAGCACGACTCAACTCAGGGGCATGAGCAGCACCACACTCGGTTCATTGGCCGATACGCAAGTCGAAGCGCTGAGTTCAACGCAAGTGTCCGCAATCACCACCACCATGCTGAGCGGCCTGACTTCCACCGAGGTCACGGATCTGAACCTGACCCAGTTGGCGGCTTTGACCTCGACGCAGATGAGCGCCTTGACTTCAACCGCCGTGCAGGGCCTCAGCACCACACAGGTCACGGCACTGACCAGCACACAAATTTCAGGCCTGAGCGCCACAGCCATCGCCTCACTGGCCGATACCCAGGTAGAGACTCTCGGCGCAACGCAGATCTCCGCGTTGACCTCCACGCAAATCTCCGGGCTGACCAACACTGAAATCGGCGATCTCAGCCTGACCCAACTGGGAGCCTTGTCCACCCTGCAACTCAAGGGCCTTACCAGCACCGGGCTGGCTGCAATGACCGATACGCAGGTGAAAGCACTGAGCGCCGCCCAGGTGGGCGCACTGACTTCCACCGCGCTAACCGGCCTGACCAGCAACGAGATCGGTGATCTCAGCCTGACCCAGTTGGCGGCGCTGACCTCGACGCAGATGGGAGGATTGACTTCGACGGCGGTGCAAGGCCTGTCCACGGCGCAGTTGGAAGCACTCACTACCCTCCAGGTCAAAGGCCTGACCGGCGCGGCAGTCGCTTCGCTCTCCGACGCTCAGGTGGAAGCGCTCGGCGCAACGCAAATGGCCGCGCTGACCACCACTCAGCTCTCCAATATGAACGCAGAAGAGATAGGCGACCTGAGCAAGACGCAATTGGCGGCACTGAGTTCAACGCAGATGGCCTCTCTCTCCGCCGCCGGGTTGGATGGTCTAACCCAGTCTCAGATTGCGGTGCTGACCACCACCCAGATAGCCACGCTGACCACCGCACAGATTGCTTCGCTGGCCGATACCCAGGTGGAAGCGCTGACCACGGCCCAACTCTCAGCCTTTACATCGACGCAGATTCAAAGCATCATCACCACGGCAATCGCCGAACTGGCCAATACCCAGATCCAGGCCCTCACCTCCGGCCAGGTGGCGGCGCTCTCGACGACTCAGGTCAAAGCTCTGCTCGATACGGAAATCGCCGATCTCAGCCAAACTCAGCTGGCCGCACTGACCTCCGCGCAGATTAACGCCCTCAGCACCACCGGCATCAGCGGACTCACCACCACACAGCTTTCGGAGCTTTCCTCCACCCAGATCAAAGGCCTCACCAGCACTTCGGTCGCAGCGCTGACGGATGCCCAGGTGAAAGCGCTCAGCCCAACGCAGTTAGCCGCACTCTCTGCCAACGCGCTGAGCGGATTGACCAGCAACGAAGTCAGCGACCTCAGCCTGACCCAGTTAGCGGCACTGAGCTGGACACAATTGGGCGCACTGACCTCGACAGCGGTGCAGGGCCTGAGCACGACGCAGTTGCAAGCACTTACGACCATCCAGGTCAAAGGCCTGACCAGCACGACGATCGCATCGCTCTCCGATGCTCAGGTGGAAGCGCTCAAAACTACACAAATGGCTGTGCTCACAGCAGCACAGCTCTCCAGTATGACCGCCCAGGAGATCGGCGATCTCAGCCAGACGCAGATGGCGGCGATGAATTCGACGCAGTTGGCCTCCCTCTCCGCTGCCGGGCTGGAAGGTCTCACCCAGAATCAGATTGCGGCGCTCACCACCACCCAGATCGCCACGCTGACCAGCACCCAGATTGCTTCGCTGGCCGTTACCCAGGTGGAAGCGCTGACCACGGCCCAATTAACCTCTTTGAACTCCACGCAAATTCAGAGCATCACCACCACGGCAATCGGCGCACTGACCGACACCCAGGTGAAAGCCATCACCTCCGGGCAGGTAGCGGCGCTCTCGACAGCTCAAATCAATGCTCTGGTCAATACCGAAGTCGGCGATCTCAGCCAGACGCAACTGGCCGCACTGACCTCCGCGCAGGTCAAAGCGCTCAGCACCACCGGCATCAGCGGACTCACCACCACGCAACTATTGGAGCTCTCTTCCACCCAGCTCAAGGGCCTGACCAGCACTTCAGTTGCCGCACTGGCCGATACTCAGGTGGAAGCGCTCAGCACAACACAACTGGCCGCACTGCCAACCACCGCGCTGAGCGGATTGACCAGCAACGAAGTCAGCGATCTCAGCCTGTCGCAGTTGGCGGCACTAACCTCAGCGCAATTGGGCGCACTGACCTCAACAGCGGTTCAAGGCCTGAGCACGACGCAGTTGCAAGCGCTCACGACCAGCCAGGTCGAGGGTCTGACCAGCACGACTGTCGCTTCGCTCTCCGATGCTCAGGTGGAAGCCCTCGGCGCGACGCAAATGGCTGTGCTCACAACCACACAGCTCTCCAGTATGACCGCCGAGGAAGTCGGCGATCTGAGCCAGACGCAGTTGGCCGCGCTGAGCTCAACGCAGATGGCTTCTCTCTCCACTTTCGGACTGGATGGTCTCACCCAGAGTCAGATAGCGGCACTCACCACGACGCAGATCGCCACACTGACCAGCACCCAGATTGCTTCGCTGGCCGATACCCAGGTGGAAGCGTTGACTACGGCGCAGCTCGCCTTCCTAACCTCCACGCAGATTCAGGGCATCACCACGACGGCAATCGGCGAACTGGCCAACACCCAAGTCGAAGCACTGACCTCCCGGCAGGTAGCGGCGCTCACAACGGCTCAGGTCAACGCCCTTCTGGATACCGAAGTTGCGAATCTCAACCAGACTCAACTGGCCGCTCTGACTTCCACACAAATCAACTCCCTCAGCACCACTGGGGTTAGCGGGCTCACAACCACCCAACTGACGGAGCTCTCCACCACCCAGGTCAAGGGCCTCACAAGCACTTCAATCGCCTCTCTGGCCGATACTCAGGTGGAAGCGCTGAAAACGACTCAATTGGCCGCACTCACCATAACATCGCTGAGCGGATTGACCAGCGGCGAGGTCGCCGACCTTAATCTGACCCAGTTGGCGGCACTGACTTCGACGCAAGTTGCGTCACTGAGCACCACCGCGATTCAGGGCCTGACCACCGCGCAGATGACGGCCTTGTCCACGACGCAGGCCGCCGGCTTGACCAGTACGCAGATCGGCTCGTTGACGGACACCCAGGTAGAAATCCTGACCACATCTCAGGTAGCGGCGTTGACCACCACGCAAATCTCCGGACTGAATGCCACCGAAGTGGGCGATCTGAGCCTGACGCAACTGGCAGCGCTCAGCTCGGTGCAACTTGCTGCTCTCACGTCCTCCAGCGTCGCCGGATTGACGGCAAGCGACGCGGCAGCATTGAACACCACACAGATCGAGGGACTGACTTCTACCCTGTTGGCCGGCATGACTTCGACAGCAGTCGATGCACTCACCGCAACCCAACTGGCCGGAATGACCACCTCCCAGATCGATGGACTGACCAGCGCCGACGTCAACACTCTGACTTCCACCGAGCTGGCCGCTCTCACCACCACTCAGATGGCCAACATGTCCACCAGCGAGATCGCCGGGTTGAGCAGCACCCAGGTCAGTGAATTGTCGACCTCGCAGTTGGTGGCGTTGACCTCGGTCCAGGTGGGAGCGCTCACCACCACCGAATTGCAAGGTCTTTCCACCACTCAACTGGAGACACTGACCGCGACGCAGCTACGCGAGTTGACCAGCACCGCCCTCGGATCTCTTGCCGACACTCAGGTTGAAGCGCTGACCACCAACCAGCTTGGCTCCCTGACTTCGACGCAGTTGTCTGGATTCACTTCCCAGGAAGTAAGCGACCTCAGCCTGACCCAGCTGGCCGTCATGAATTCGACGCAGATAGGCGCGCTGACCACTACCGCCATCGCCGGTCTGGACACCACCCAATTGGCCGCATTGTCCTCCACGCAGATCGCCGGCCTGAGCAGCACCACGCTGAGTTCTCTGGCCGATACCCAGGTTGAGGCCTTGACCACCACGCAGGTTAGCGAGCTGAACACCGCGCAGTTGCAGGGACTGACCAGCACCGAGCTGGGCGATCTCTCATCGGCCCAATTGGCGGCACTCTCCACCACCCAGATCCTTAAACTGACCACCACAGAACTGAGCGGACTGACCGGCACGCAGGTTAGCGAACTGAATTCTGCCCAACTGGCGGTTCTCAGCTCGACGCAGGTTGCCGCGCTCAGCACCACCGGAGCCGATGGCCTGACCGCCACGCAGATCGCCGCGCTCAGCACCACCCAACTGGCCGCACTCACCGCTGCCGAGTTTGGAGGCTTGACCAGCACGCAGTTGGCGACCCTAACCACCACCGAAATCAACGTCCTCTCCACCACGGAAGTCGCCGGCTTGACCTCGACGGATGTTGCTTCCATGAGCTCCACGCAACTGGACGCGCTCAGCACCACGCAACTGGCGGCGCTGACCGCGAATGCCGCATCCGGGCTGAACACCACCGACCTGAAGGCCCTGACAGCTACGCAAGTATCCGCGCTGTCCTCGACCGCGGTAGAAGCTCTGTCGACCCAGCAGATCGCGGCGCTTTCCACAGCGCAACTGGCAGCCATGACCACCACGCAGATCGGCCAGCTAATCGACACCCAGATGGGAGCGTTGGCTCTAACTCAACTGGCAGCGATAACCACCAGCCAGATCGCCGCACTCTCCACTACCGCAGTCAGCGGCATGACCACCACGGAAGTCGCAGCGCTCAGCACCGCGCAACTGGCGGCCATGACTCCGACCGATCTCGGCAGCATGAGCGACAGCCAGACGATGGCGCTCACAACGGCCCAGATCGCCGTTCTCAATACAACTCAACTGAACGCACTGACCTCGAACCAGGTGGGCGACCTCTCCGCGGCACAACTCGCTGCAATTTCAACAACACAACTCCCCTCACTGACCTCAACCGGCATCAGCGGACTCACTGCGACCCAGGCCAGCGAGCTTTCAACGGCGCAGTTGCAGGCGCTCTCTACCACGCAGATTGCCAGCTTCTCGGCCACCGCCATCGGCGGACTCACCGATGCCGGCATAGCCGCGCTCTCCACGACTCAGGTGGCCGCACTGAGCGCTGCAGAAGTGAACGCCTTCTCCGCGGATCAGGTCATTCACCTCTCTACCGCGCAGGTTGCTGCCCTCAGCACCACCGGAATCGGCGGACTGGTCGATACGCAGATGGCGGCAATGGCTCTGACTCAGCTGGCCGCGCTCTCCACCAGCCAATTCGCCGCGCTTTCCACCACAGCCATCAGCGGACTGACGACAACCGAGATGAGCTCATTGGCCGATACCCAAATCCAGGCCATGACCACAACCGAAGTCGGCACTCTGGTCGACACCCAGATGGCGGTATTGACTGCAACGCAACTGGGCGATCTCTCCACCTCTCAAGTTTCCGCGCTTTCCACGACGGCCATCAGCGGATTGACCACCACTGAAGTTACAAAGCTCTCCACCGCCCAACTGGCGGCCATGACCGCAACCCAGATCGGCGCGTTTGCGACTACCCAGATTCAGGCTCTCGGCACGACGCAACTCACGGCTTTGACCACCACCGAAATGGGCGGACTGGATCAGACGCAGGTAGCCGCACTCTCCGCCGCACAGCTTGGCGCGCTCTCCAATAGTCAGCTCTCCGCGCTCTCCATGGGTGGACTGGACGGTTTCTCGACAACGTCCATCTCCGGCCTGAACGCCACACAGTTGTCGGCTTTGACCTCAACGCAGCTGGGCAGTCTGGACGGCACCCAGGTTGCGGCCTTCTCTTCAACACAAATCGCCAGCCTGACCACCACGCAGCTCAGTGGGCTCAACGCGACCGAAGTTGCGGCGCTCACCTCGACGCAATTGAACGCCCTCACCGCCACGCAGATTGCCGGACTGGCAACCACCCAGATCGGTATGTTGACCAGCACCGACACCGCGGCCCTGAGCGCCAATCAGCTGGCGGCGCTCACCACTACGCAGATCGCGTCCTTGAGCACCACGGCGGTACAAGGCATTTCGACCGCCCAGCTCTCCGAGCTGACCACGCGCCAGTTGGCGGCGATGACCTCGGCGCAGTTTGGCGCGCTGACCACCACGCAGCTTTCCGGCTTGAACGCCACGGAATTGGGCGTACTGACCAGCACCGAGTTGAGCGGCCTTACCGATTCTCAGGTCCCAACCCTGACCACAACCCAACTGGCTGATCTCAGCTCGACACAGATCGCTTCGCTCTCCGCAGATGGCGTCAGCGGCCTGACGGCAACGCAGTTGGCCGCACTCTCCGGGACGCAGTTGCAGGAACTGACCGCAACCGAGCTGGCCTCGATGACCACCACCCAGCTCTCCATGCTTTCAACAGCGCAGATGGAGACGCTCTCCACCACCCAGATCAAGGGCCTGACGACGACCGAGATCTCCAGCTTCAGCGCCACACAGCTCGGCGCGCTGACCACCTCCCAGATCGGGGTACTCACTGCGAATCAGTTAGCCTCGCTCAACTCCACCCAGGTTGGATTGCTGTCGGCAACCCAGCTTGGTGCGCTCTCTACCACGCAGATGACCGAGCTGAGCACCATCGGCATCAGCGGCCTGACCTCGACCGAGATCTCCGAACTGAATACCAGCCAACTGACCGCTCTGACCGCCGGCGAATTTGGCGCGCTGACCACCACCCAGATTGGCGACCTGACGACAACGCAATTGAGTCAGTTAACGATTACCGAGATGGGAGGCCTGACCTCTACACAGGTTGGCGCTCTAGCCGATACCCAGCTGGGAGCTTTGTCGACGACCCAGGTTGCAGCGCTTTCCACGACTGCCATACAGGGCCTGACCGCGGATCAGCTGGCGAACATGGCCGGCACCCTATTCGCGGCATTGGCCTCAACCGAGCTAGTTTCCCTGACCAATACCCAGGTCCAGGAACTCTCCACCACCGAGATCGCCGCCCTGAGCACGACGCAATTGAACGGCCTGAGCTCCTCCGAGATCGGCGCGCTGACCTCGGCGCAGTTGAACGCCCTCACTACCACCGAAGAGAGCACCCTCACCGCGGCACAAATGGCGGCCTTCACCAGCACCCAGGTGAGCGAGCTGACCCTCACTCAACTAGCCACTTTGACTGCCACGCAGATCGCCGCTCTGAGCACCACAGGCGTGACCGGCTTGGCCGCGACACAGCTTGCGGCATTGACCGCAAAGCAGTTAGGCGCTGTAACTTCCGCCGAGTTGGGCGCTCTAACCACCACCCAGCTGGGCGAGTTGAGCACCAACCAGGTCTCCAGTTTGACCACCACGCAGATCAAGGGCCTGACTTCGACCGAGGTAACGGCGCTCTCGATTACACAGTTGGGCGCATTGAGCACGACGCAGGTAGCTTCTCTCTCAGCGACTGGCGTAGCCGGATTGACCGCCACTCAATTGGCTGATCTTTCCCCCGCACAGTTGGCGGCGCTGGCTGCCACAGAGATGGCTGCGCTCTCCACCACGGCAATCTCCGGCCTGACGGCCACGCAAATCGGCGGCTTGACCACCACCCAATTTGGTAGTCTGTCTGCTACTGGAGTTGCCGCGCTCACCGCGACGCAGATTTCCAGTCTTACCACTGCGCAGATGGGATTGCTAACCAATACCGAGCTTGCCAGCCTCACCTCAACCCAGGTGGCGACGCTGGGCGTTACTCAAATCGAGTCGATGACCACCACGCAGGTGGCCGCGCTCTCCGCTACCGGCCTGAGCGGCATGACAGCCACTCAAATTGCGGCTTTCTCGACCACACAGCTGACCGTACTAGCCTCAACAGCGATGGCTGCGCTCTCCGCCTCGGCGGTAGCCGGTCTATCCGCGACCGAATTCTCGGCGCTGACCACCACGCAGTTTGAGAGCCTCTCGACCACCGGCATCGCCGGTTTGTCCGCCTCGCAGATCTCCGGTTTGACGACCGGCCAGCTCGCACTGCTCTCGGCCAACGAGCTTAGCGGCTTGACCCAGACCCAGGTTGCCGCGCTGAGTGCGACACAGTTTGCCGCATTGACCAGGACACAGGTCTCCGACCTCTCCGCTACCGGCATCACTGGCCTGAACCAGACCGATATCTCCGAGATGACTTCCACTCAATTGGCGGCGCTGACCTCTACGCAGATCGGTGGATTGACCACCACCGAGGTCGGCGACTTCTCAACCACGCAGATTGCGGCGCTGACCAACACTCAACTCCAAGGCCTGGGCCGCTTGCAGATTCGCGCACTGAGCACCGATCAGTTCAACACGCTCTCCGCGACACAACTGGCTTCACTGAGCAGTACGCAGATCTCCAATCTTTCCGCGACCGAGCTGCAAGACTTGAACACCACCCAGCTAGCCGCTCTCACTTCGACTCAGGTTGGCGGAATGACAGCTACGGAGCTGGGCGCTCTGACCGCCACCGAGATCGCCGATCTGACGCCAACGCAGTGGAGCGACCTCTCCACCACTACTGTCTCGGAACTGACCGCGACCACCATCGCCGATCTGACCACCACCGCCATCGAGGCGCTCAATGGAACCCAACTCAGTGCTTTGACCAGCACCCAATTGGCCGAGATGGACACCGATCAGATCGCCGCCTTGGATAGCGCGATCGCCTGATTCATGCACGAGTAGAGCAGGGAAGTATTCTTGCTCTTTTGATAACGCACTTCTAGATATCCGCTCAGAAGGACTTTTTAGCCCTCCGGCACTCTGGGAAAACGGCAGGCATGGCGACCGAACTTCTAGCATCCGCGCTGATACAGTCCATGGCGGGCAACCTCAGCATCTCCGATCTGATTCGCACTGCGGACACGCTCAAGCAGAGCGGCGCTAAAGACTCCGTCGAAGCCCTCTACGGCCACTGGATCGAGCACAATCCCGAGCACCCGCTGCTCTACGCCATCCTCTTCAACTACTCCGTCGCGCTCACCGACGCCGACAAGCTGGACGCCGCGCAGCAGTGTCTGGAGCGCGCTCTGGTGATCAACCCCGAGTTCATGCCCGCCTGTATCAATCTGGGCCGCATTCTGGAGCGCAAAGGCCGCGTTGGTCTGGCCATCCTGCAGTGGTCTGCAGGCTTGAGCCGCATGGCCGCGGTCAACGGCGCGGCCATCGGGCACAAGACCACCGCCCTCAATCAAAGCGCCCGCGCCCTCGAACAGGCCAATCAGGACGAATCCGCCGAAGACATGCTGCGCCAGAGCCTGGAGATCGACAGCCACCAGCGCGAGGTCATTCAGCACCTGATTGCCCTGCGCCAACGGCAATGCAAATGGCCAGTGATGCTGCCTTCGGAGCGCGTCGAACTCCGTGCTCTGATGGAAGGTATCTCGCCACTCTCCGCCGCCGCCTTCAGTGACGATCCCCTGTGGCAGTTGGCCGTAGCCGCGCACTACAACAAGCTCGATGTCGGCCGTCCACCCGACGCGCTTTCCGCCTGGCCACTAGCCGAGAAGAAAGGTCCACTACGCATCGGCTATCTCTCCTCCGACCTGCGCGAACACGCCGTCGGCTATCTGATGACCGAGGTCCTGGGCCTGCACGACCGCTCCAAAGTCGAGATCTTCGCCTACTACTGCGGTCCCGAGTCAAAAGACTCCCTGCATGAACGCTTCAAGGCCGACAGCGATCATTTTGTCTCCATCAGCGCGATGGACGACGAGACCGCCGCGCGCCGCATCGCCGCCGACGGCATTCAAATTCTGGTGGACCTGAACGGCTACACCCGCGAAGCCCGCCTCAAGGTCGTCTCCCGCCGTCCCGCGCCGATCATCGTCAACTGGCTGGGCTTTCCCGGAACCATGGCCACCCCCTATCACCACTACATCGTGGCCGACGACTGGCTCATTCCCCCCACCAGCGAGATGTTCTATTCGGAAAAGGTGCTGCGGCTGCCCTGTTATCAGCCCAACAACCGCACCCGCAAGGTCTCCGATCGCCCGGTTTCCCGCCAGGATTCCGGCCTTCCCGCGGATGCCGTGGTCTACTGCTGCTTCAACGGTGCGCACAAGATCAGCCGCTTCACCTTTGACCGCTGGCTGACGATTCTGGAGCGCGTGCCCAAGGGAGTGCTTTGGCTGCTGAGCAGCAACGAAGCTACCAACCAGCGCCTCACCGCCCACGCCGTCGCGCGGGGCATCGCCGCCGAGCGCATTGTCTTTGCCGCCAAGCTGGCCAACCCCTTCCATCTGGCTCGCTACGTTCTGGCCGATCTTTTCCTGGACACAACACCGTATGGCGCGCACACCACCGCCTCCGACGCCCTGTGGATGGGGGTTCCGGTGCTGACCCTGAGTGGACGCTCCTTTGCCTCCCGCGTCTGCGGAAGCCTGGTCCGTTCCGCCGGCCTGCCCGAGTTGGTCACCGAATCAGCAGATGAGTTTGTGGACCGCGCCGTCTCTTTGGGCAACGATCCCGCCACACTGCTGGGCTATCGCGAACGGCTGAGCGCTAATCGCGACACTTCCACTCTTTTCGATATGCCGCTGTTGGTCCGCAAGCTGGAGGAACTCTATCAGCAGATGGCGGATGACTTCGAGCATGGCGTCTTGCCCCGCCCGGATCTGAGTAATCTGGATGTTTATCTGGAGGTGGGTTCCGAAGTCCAGCACGAGCAGGTCGAAGTGCAGTCTATAGCCGACTATCGCGGCTGGTGGACCGAGATGCTTGAGGAGCGCCATCGCTTCCGCCCCATCGACCCCGACCGGCGGCTGATCGACCCGGAACGGTTTTTCTAGGAACTTCTCTCTATGTATTTGGTAAAAAAGAAAAAGTCATCCAGAGCTTCCTGAGGCAATCACTCGCGTTATGGCAGACAGATCAGCGGCAACGATTGCACCACCGCTGACTTGCCAACTTGCTATCCCGCGACGCGCGGCAAACCGGCTATCTCTAACCAATCTGCCTCCCCACCTGCGGATACCGTTCATTGAGAGCGATGCTTATAAACAGCGCCCAACTTAAACCAGTTCGTCAATCCGCTGGGTAAGGTTGTTCTCCGCCGCCGTTTCAGAGGAACCGCTGGCACTCGCCCCCGCCAAGCCGGAGACCGAAGCCACATAGCTGCTCCCCGACTTCTCCACGCTGCCCGAGTAGTGCGTTCCCCCCACCGTCGTCGAATAGCTGCTCACCAGCGTATCCAGTTCCGAAGAGCTGATGCTCGCACCACCGCCACCGCCGCCGCCACCCCTACTGCTCCGGGAGGTCGCCGCGGTGCTCGATGTGCCGGAAGTTGAAGTACTGGCCGTTGTTGAAGATGTAGACGCCGTCGTGATAGCGGTTGAAGACGAAGCGGCCTTCGTCGCGGTCGTCGTCGATGGGTTCAACAGCGTCGAACCTGAGCTTGCAGAAGAAATCCCGCCGATCAACATAACGTTACCCTCCTCGTCACTGTCCTGTTTATCGACAGTGGCTGTTTTTTGATCTGCTCAATCGTTCGCCTATTTCATCTTTCCCCCACAATCCGGGAGATTCAAGCCTTCAGCGCCAAAAGAATCTCCTCTGTCGTACGCACCCGGCCCATTCTGGGGAAGATCCGCTCGACGGAGTTGGCATGACCCTCGGCGCTGGTCCCGGTCATGGCGTCGGCGGCAAAGAGCAGATGATAGCCCCGCTCAAAAGCATCCCGCGCCGTGCTCTCCACTCCAATCTCGGTGGCGATGCCGCAGAGCACGATGGTGTCGATGCCCCGGCGGCGCAGTTGCAGGTCGAGGTCGGTGCCGTAGAACGCACCCCACTGCCGCTTCAAAATCACCACGTCCCCCGGTTGCTGGTCGAGTTCGGGAATCAGCTCGGTCCAATCCGGCGGCAACGCTCCGCCCGCTCGCATGGGCTGGTCAGCGATGGGCTTGAGACGGTCCGAGCCATCCGCGGCGCCGCCCACATGCACCAGCACCGGCTTGGCCCCAACCTGGCGCGCCTGGCTAAGCAGGCGCACGGTGTTGGCCACCACGGATGCTGTCGCGTTGGGCGTTCCCGCCCGGCCCACAATGCCTTTTTGCAGATCGATGACCACAATCGCCGTGCGCTTGGGGTCCAGTTGAAGCTCGCTCATAGCTTTCTCGCTTTCACCCTGGAGCATATCTTTCTGGCCGGTCCCTGCACCAGCGCTTCGGTACTTTGGGTCACCGACGAGGTGACACCCGTCACAGCGGCAGCCTTCCGCAAAGCCTACGATTTCACGGGTTTGGGTGAATTTTGCCGCCACTATCCTGGTGCGTTGTCCCCCAGATCCGGCGCTCCGGCTGCGTTCAAGCAGCGGAGTCCAGTCAGAGAGAAGCATATGAACACCGTGAAACAGGACAGAGGCTTGCTCCAGGTCGATGTCAATGAATGCAAAGGATGCGGATTGTGCATGGAAGCCTGTCCGCTGCATCTGATCCGCATCAGCCAAGAACTCAACCACTACGGCTACCGCACCGCCGAGTACCTCGGCGCTGGTTGCAGCGGTTGCGGTATCTGTTACATGGCCTGCCCGGAGCCGGGCGCCATCACTGTCTTTCACCTGGCCAAACCTGCGGCTTTACATACCGCCATCGAGGGAGCGACGCCATGCGCAAGCAACTGATGAAGGGCAACGAAGCCATCGTCAAGAGCGCCATCCTCTCCGGCTGCCGCGCCTTCTATGGCTATCCCATCACTCCGGCCAGCGAGATCGCCGAATCGGCCGCCGTCGATCTTCCCCTCGCTGGCGGCGTCTTTTTGCAAGCCGAGAGCGAAGTCGCGGCGATGAACATGCTCTACGGCGCTGCAGCCGCCGGGGTGCGCGCCATGACCGCCTCCAGCGGCCCCGGCATCAGCCTGATGCAGGAGGGAATCAGCTACATGGCCGGCGCCGAGCTGCCCTGCGTCATCGCCGACATCACCCGCGGCGGTCCCGGACTGGGCACCATCAGCGCCGAGCAGAGCGATTATTTTCAGGTCGTCAAAGGCGGAGGCCACGGCAGCTATCGCACCCTGGTTCTGGCCCCCGACTCGGTGCAGGAGATGGCCGACCTGACCGCCCTGGCCTTTGAACTCGCCGACCGCTATCGCAACCCCGTCGTTCTGCTGGCCGACGGGTTCGTCGGCCAGATGATGGAGCCGGTGGAGTTTCCCCAGCAGGCCATCGAGCCTCCGCACAAGGACTGGGCCGTCGAAGGCACCGTTGCATCCCGGCCCAACCTGGTCACCTCGCTCTTTCTCGATGCCGATGAGATGGAAGCCCATCTGCACGCCCTCGAAGCCAAATACCAGCAGGCCGAGCGCGAAGAGACCCGCGCCGAGGAGTATTGCACCGAAGACGCCGAGATCGTTCTGGTCGGCTACGGCATGGTGGGCCGCATCCTGAAGGCCGTCACCGCCGAGGCCCGCGCCCTCGGGCTCAAAGTCGGCGTCCTCCGCCCCATCACCCTTTATCCCTTTCCCACCGCCAACTTCCAGCGTCTGGCTCGTACCGCCAGCCGCTTTGTGGTCGTCGAGATGAGCTTGGGGCAGATGATCGAAGACGTACGTTTGGCTCTGAACGGCGCTCGCCCCGTCGAGTTCTTTGGGCGGGTTGGCGGCCACATCCCCTCGCACCAGGAAGTTCTCGCGTTGGTGCAGAAGCTCGCACAACAGGACGCCGTGCAGGAGGTAGCTCATGTCTAGCAGTGAATTGATTCCCGCATATACCGTGGCGCATGGGCGCGCCAAATCCTTCTACCAGACCTTTGAGCGCAAGAGCGAACTTCAGCATCAGACCCACTTCTGCCCCGGCTGCGGCCACGGCATCATCCACAAGATGCTGGCCAAGGCCATCGACGAACTCGGTATACAGGACCGCACCATTCTCGTCGGCCCGGTGGGCTGCTCGGTCTTTACCTACTACTACTTCGATGTGGGCAATGTGCAGGCCGCCCACGGACGCGCCCCGGCGGTGGCCACGGCCATGAGCCGCAGCCGTCCCGAAAGCGTGGTGATCGGCTATCAGGGCGACGGCGACCTGTCGGCCATCGGCTCGGCGGAGATTCTGCACGCCGCCAACCGCGGCGAAAACATCACCATCATCTTCGTCAACAACGCCGTCTACAGCATGACCGGCGGCCAGTTTGCCCCCACCACGCTGCTGGGCCAAAAGAGCAACACCTGCCCCAACGGCCGCACCGCCGCCAGCGAAGGCTATCCGCTGCATGTGAGCGAGCTGCTGGCCACGCTGGAAGGCCCCATCTACATCGAGCGCGTCGGCCTCGGCGATAACAAGCAGATTGCGCAAGCCGGCCGCGCCATTCGCCGCGCCGTCGACAACCAGGCCAACAAACGGGGCTTCTCGCTGATCGAGGTGCTCTCGCCTTGCCCCACCATCTGGAAGCAATCGCCGGTCGCCGCCCAGAAGTGGGTCCGCGATGTGATGGAGAAGACCTTTCCGCTGGGAGTCTTCTGCGACCGCACCAAGGAACGCGAAGCTCGGCTTCCTGCCGCTGCTGCGCCGACGCTCGCCGAGATCCCTCATCTGCTGGGCATCTCTGAAGAGGATCTGCCCGCAGGCCATGCCGTCAGCGCTGAGTCGCTCCCCGACGTCGATCTGCACGTCCGCGTAGCCGGTTTTGGCGGGCAGGGCGTGCTGCTCTTGGGCGAGATGCTGGCCGAGGCTGGACTCGACGCCGGGCTGGAAGTCTCCTGGCTGCCTTCCTATGGCCCGGAGATTCGCTCCGGCACCTCCAACTGCCACGTGCGCGTCTCCCGTCAGCCCATCGATTCGCCCATGGTGGCCCAGCCCAATCTGCTGGTGGCCATGAACGAGCCTTCGCTGCGAAAGTTCATCGCCCAGGTGCGTCCCGGTGGTCTGGTCTTCTACAACGGTCCGGCCGCTCCAGAAGACTGCTCGCGGGAGGACGTGCAGATGCTGGCGCTACCCTTTACCGATGCCGCCCACCAGTTGGGCGACGCCCGCGCTTGCAATATGGTGATGCTGGGCGCGGTGCTGGAGTGTACGCAGTCCCTGCCTACCGTCAGCGTCGACGCCGCCCTGCGCCGTCTGGTCAAGCACGCCCGCTGGATCGAGCTGGACGAGCGCGCCATCGAGCAGGGTCGCGCCCTCTACCGCGAGTCACAACAGTCCGTGGACCGCGAGATGGTTGCTTTGTCGGTTGGCTGATCCCAACCTCTCTCGAATGACGATGCAGTGCGGAATCCAGATGTTTTGGATTCCGCACTGCCTTTTTGTTTTTCAGGTTGCAGACCAGCTTATACGTGGTGTGAAAGGCCGAAATAAGGCCGACCTGCGCACCTATCGACCTAAATATCCCGCCCAAAACGGCATTTTAGACACAAAAAATGGGATGTGACCGCAAGGAATGGTACAGCTTTAACCTCCCTTTCTCGGAACGGCTGGTAGAATGGAGTGTGCCGTATTGTGCGGCTACACCCCACTTTTCCGTATCCAACCCCAGGCCCCGCGCGGCCGAACCCATTGCATCTTCAGGATTGGTTGAGAGGGAAGCCTGGATACCGATCGGCGTAACCCTGGAGGGTGCGTCGCATCGGCTGTAATCTTGTGCTTCTCCTGCCATTTTGAACCTGCTCTAAAAGAAGGAAAATTTACCTGTGACCCAGACGATTCGCAATATCGCCATCATTGCCCACGTTGACCACGGCAAGACCACCCTCGTAGACGCCATGTTGCGCCAGTCGGGCACCTTTCGCGCCAATGAGCAGGTTGCCGACCGGGTGATGGACTCGAACGATCTGGAGCGCGAGCGCGGCATTACCATTCTGGCCAAGAACACCGCCATTCAGTTTGAAGGCGGCAAGATCAACATTGTCGACACTCCGGGCCACGCCGATTTTGGTGGCGAGGTGGAGCGCGCTCTGAAGATGGTCGATGGCGTCATGCTGCTGGTGGACGCCGCCGAAGGCCCGCTGCCCCAGACCCGCTACGTGCTGGCCAAGGCTCTGGAAGCCAAGCTCAAGCCCATCGTGGTGATCAACAAGATCGATCGTCCCGATGCCCGTGCTCAGGAAGTATTGGACGAGATCTACGATCTCTTCATCGACCTCGACGCCGACGAGTCTCAGCTCGACTTCCCCGTTCTCTATTGCGTGGCCAAGCTGGGCACCGCGACCACTGACATGGCCAAACCCGGCGAAGACCTGCAGCCGCTCTTTGAGTCCATCGTTAAAACCATCCCCGCCGCCACCGGCGACGCGGAAGGCACCTTGCAGATTCTGGTCACCAACCTGGACTACTCGGAGTACTTCGGCCGCATTGCCGTCTGCCGTGTCTTCCAGGGAACGCTGCGTGCCGGCGACGAAGTCACCATCAGCAAGCGCGATGGTTCGCTGCAAAAGACCAAGATCACCAAGCTCTTTACCTTCAATGGCCTCAAGCGCACCGAGACCACCGAAACCACCATGGGCGACATCATCGCCGTGGCCGGCGTCGAGGGCATTACCATCGGCGAGACCATCACCTCGGTCCTCAATCCCCAGCCGCTGCCGCTGATCGTCATTGATGAGCCAACCATCGCCATCCAGTTCAGCGTCAACAACTCGCCCTTTGCCGGCCGGGAAGGTCAGTACGTTACCAGCCGCAACCTGCGCGAGCGTCTGGAGAAGGAACTGCTCACCAACGTCTCCATCCGCGTCGAAGACACCGGTTCACCGGACACCTTCAAGGTTTTGGGCCGTGGCGAACTCCAACTCGCCATCCTCATCGAGATGATGCGCCGTGAAGGTTTCGAGCTGATGGCCGGCCGTCCCGAGATCGTCACCAAGATGGTGGACGGCACCCGCATGGAGCCCGTCGAGCACCTCACCATCGACGTTCCCGAAGAGCACACCGGCGTGGTCATCGAAAAGCTCGGACCCCGCAAGGGCGAAATGACCAAGATGCACAATCACGGTTCCGGCCGTGTGCGCATGGAGTTCCGCGTACCCAGCCGTGGCATCATCGGCCTGCGCAGCGAAATGTTGACCGAAACGCGCGGCACCATCGTTATGAACGCGCTCTTTGACGGCTACATCCCCTACCAGGGCGAGATTCCCCAGCGCCCCACCGGCGCTCTGATCAGTGACCGCCAGGGACCGACCACGACTTATGCCTTGAACGGCCTTCAGGAACGCGGCATTCTCTTCATGGGCGCGGGCGTGGAAGTCTACGAGGGCATGATCGTCGGCGAGCACTCCCGCGACAACGATCTCGACGTCAACGTCGTGCGTGAAAAGAAGATGACCAACATGCGCGCCTCCAGCGCCGATGAAGCGGTTCGACTGGTTCCTTACCGGGTGCTCAACCTGGAACAGGCCATCGAATTCATCGCCGAGGACGAGGTCGTCGAAGTAACTCCCAAGTCACTTCGTCTGCGCAAGAAGATTCTCCAGGCCAACCGCCGTCCCAAGCGCGGAACCAAAAACGAGTAACTTTGAGATAGTTCAGCCCTCCGTCTCTCCATGTGAGAGCCGGAGGGCTTTTTAGTTGACTGGAAGTATCGATTTAGTGCTTAAAGTAAACGCTTCCTTTTGCTTTCTGAACTTACTACAAAAAGGTTTTACTACTGGCATGATGGTCAGACCTCAAGGCCATTGCAAATACCCTCAAATAATTTGAAAATTGCTTTCCCCAAAGATCTCTTTAACAATTACACTTTGGATGCTATCCAGAAAGGCGGGCCCATGAATTGTCCGACGATGCCAACCAGTGTCGATGGTTCCAGGCAGAAGCTTTTGGCCAGCGCGGAGCGACTCTTTGCCGAACGCGGCTTCAGTGGAGTCTCGGTTCGCGACATTGCCAGCGGCGCTGGAGTCAACTCGGCATTGGTCGGATACTACTTTGGCAATAAACTTGGACTGCTTAGCGCGGTCTATCTGCGCCACTGCAAGCCGCTTAATGAGGAGCGCCTGAGGATGCTCAGGGAATTCAGCCGCCAGCCCGGCGGGGCCACCCTGGAGCAGGTTCTGGAGGCCTTCCTTCGTCCCGCTCTGGTCGACGCGCCGGATCATAATGGGCGTTCTGAATTTACCCGTCTGCGAAGCATCATCTCCGGAGAGAACTCCGCTCTGCTGGAAGAGACCATCGCGGAGAACTTCGATCGTCCTGGCCGCACCTTCGTCGACGCCCTGGCCCGCTGCCTGCCGCACCTTACCCGAGAAGACGTTCTCTGGCGCTTTCATTTTCTTCTTGGCTCCCTGTACCATACCGGCGCCCACGCCAGCCGCATCTGCATCCTCTCGGGCGGGCAATGCGACCCGTCCAACGCTGAAGCCAGCCTGGCCCAACTGATCCCCTTCATGGCCGCGGCCTTCCGCTCGCCGCAAGTCCTGACCGAGCCCGCTGATCGCTTAAGCTACGCGGCGGTATAATCGGCCCCATGGCTGTACCTGCGAACACCGGTCTCAACTCCATTGAGACCACCATAAATTCCGCTTCTGTTCCCGCTGAGACCGCTTCCAGACTGCAAGTTCTGGAAGCGCGACTTCGTTCGCTGGGCAGCCTGATGGTTGCTTACTCCGGCGGAGTCGACTCTGCCTTTCTGGCCGCCACGGCCCATCGTATTCTCGGCGACCGCATGTTGGCGGTGCTGGCCGACTCCCCCAGCCTCGCCCGCCGCGATCTGGAACAGGCCTGTGCCTTTGCCCAGTCTCTGGGAATGCCGTTGCGCGTCATTCGCACCGAAGAAATGGAAAACTCCGCCTACGCCCGCAACGACGCCAACCGCTGCTTCCATTGCAAGACCGAGCTTTTCAGCTCGATGAAAGCTCTGGGCGCGCAGTTGGGTTTTGCCCACATCGCCTATGGCATGAACGTCGACGACCGCGGCGACTACCGGCCCGGCCAGCGCGCCGCCGAAGAGCAGGAGGTGCTGGCTCCGCTCGCCGAGGCCGGACTCACCAAGCTGGACCTTCGCACTCTGGCCAAGGCCGCAGGCTTTCCGCTCTGGGACCGCCCCGCCGCACCCTGCCTCTCCTCGCGCGTCGAATATGGCCGTACCGTCACTCGTGAGGTGCTGGCTCAGATTGAGCAGGGCGAAGAGAGTCTGCGTCAGCTGGGCTTCCACGAGTTGCGCGTTCGCCACCATGGCGAGCTGGCCCGCGTGGAGATCGCCCGCACCGAACTGCCCCGCGCCTTGACGATGGAGATGCTCGACGCCATCACCGCTGCTCTCAAGGCCGCTGGCTTTCAATACGTCACCCTGGACTGCTCCGGCTTCCGTTCCGGCTCTCTGAACGCTCTGCTCCCCGCCGAAGTGCTCGCGCGACGTGGCGCGGCTCTAACCACGACTGTTTAGGACTATCTCCCCATGCGTACTGCTTACCTTGAGTGTTTTTCCGGAATCAGCGGCGATATGCTGCTCGGCGCACTGGTCGATGCCGGCGTTTCCTTTGACCTGCTTGCGGAGACCGCCACCTCCCTCAACGTAGGTGCGCGTCTGGAGCAGCGTCGAGTCGTTCGCGGCGGCCTGACCGGGACCAAGATCGACGTGCTCACCAGCGAAACTGAGCACTCCCATGAACACAATCACGAGCACGCCCACAGCCACGAAGCTCACGCCGAACACACGCACGGCGGAGAGCCCCACAAGGCGCACAGTCACTCGCACCCGCATCAAGGTGAGACGGAACATTCACACAGCCACGCTCACGAGCACCCGCACAGCCATGAGCATCCGGTGGAGCACAACCACGCCGCGCATCGCTCGCTGTCGGCGATTCTAGCCATCATCCGCGCCGCACCGCTCTCGGAGGCGGTCAAGCAGCGTTCCATGCGCGCTTTTCAACTGCTGGGCGAGGCCGAAGCCGCGATTCACTCTATGCCCGTCGAAGAAGTTCACTTTCACGAAGTCGGCGCGGTAGACACCATCGTCGATATCGTCTGCGCCGCCGTCGGAGCCGAAGCATTAGGCGTGAATCGCTGGCTCTGCTCTTCGCTCAACGTCGGCAGTGGCACGGTGAAGTGCCAGCACGGAATTCTGCCCGTGCCCGCGCCCGCCACTCTGGCTCTGCTCGGCGATGCGCCGATTTATTCAGCAGGTCCGGCAATGGAACGCGTTACCCCCACCGGCGCAGCCCTGCTGCGCATGTTGGATGTGCACTACGAAACCCTGCCCGCCATGCGCGTGCAGGCCACAGGTTATGGCGCTGGAGGCCGTGAGACTGCCGGTCAGCCCAACCTGCTGCGCCTGTTAGTTGGCGAAAGTGAGAGCAGAGAAAACCCCGGCATGGAGTGCCTCGCCGTTCTCGAAGCGGTCATCGACGATACCAACCCGCAGATCTTCGGCTACGTCAGCGATCTGCTGCTCGGCGCAGGCGCATGGGACGTCTATCGGATTCCCGTGCAGATGAAAAAGGGCCGCACTGGCATTCAACTCACCGTCCTCTGCCACCCCGACCGGTTGCACGCGCTGCGCGAGATCGTCTTCCGCGAGACCTCCACCATCGGCCTGCACTGGCGCATCGACAACAAGATGGCCCTGGCCCGCGGCTTTGCCGAAGTCCAAACGCCCTGGGGCCCGGTGCCGATCAAGATCGCCCACTGGCCCGACGGCAGCGAGGCCAACGCCGCTCCTGAGTACGAAGATTGCCGGCGCATCGCCGAGCAGTTTTCTATTCCACTAAAGCAGGTCATGCAAGAGGCCATGACCGCCTACGCCGCGCTGAGACCTCTGGCAGCGAGCAAGGAGCGCACTTAATGGATCGCACCCAAATTGAGAGCCTGCTCACCGAAGTCCGCGAAGGCCGCACCGATGTCTCCGATGCGCTGGACCGCCTGCGCGATCTGCCCTTCGAGGATATGGGTTTTGCCAAGCTCGATCATCACCGCTCACTGCGCACTGGAATGCCTGAGGTGATCTTTGCCGCCGGCAAGACGGTAGCCCAGGTGGCCGCCATCTTCTCTCGCATGGCGCAGGCCGGCGGCAATGTACTGGCCACTCGCGCCACCGCGGAGATGTTTGCCGCCGTCCTGGCCATCGAGCCCCGCGCTGAGTTTCACGAGACCGCCCGCGCCATTACCCTGGCGCAGTCGCCCACCACTCCCGGCAAGGGAACCATCGCCGTCGTCTGCGCCGGAACCAGCGACCTGCCCGTCGCCGAAGAGGCCGTCGTCACCGCCCGCCTGATGGGAAACACCGTCGAGTTGATCGCCGATGTCGGCGTCGCCGGCATCCATCGCCTACTGGCGCAAAAAGGCTCCCTGCAATCCGCCCGCGTGCTCATCGTCTGCGCGGGTATGGAGGGCGCGTTGCCCACCGTGGTTGGCGGCATGGTCAATGCCCCGGTGCTGGCCGTACCCACCAGCGTCGGCTATGGAGCTTCTTTCGGCGGCGTGGCCGCGCTGCTCGGCATGTTGAACACCTGCGCCCCCAACGTAAGCGTCGTCAACATCGACAACGGCTTCGGCGCTGCCTGCATCGCTTCGCTGATCAACCGGCTGTAGCGCTCTATTGAAGAGGTATTATTGCTGTCATTATCGTGACCATGCCGGAGGACTGGCTTGTGGACACTCACCTCACCCAACAAATCAACGAATTCTCTCAGGTTCTGGAGCTCATCCAATCAGGTCGCGCCAAGTCCTATCAAGCCGTCAACGTTGCGCTGATCGAGACCTACTGGGCTGTGGGAGAAAATCTCTCGCGCAAGGTAGCCGAAGCAAGCTGGGGCAAAGGAATCGTCAAGGATCTGGCTGACTGGCTGCTCACACAGGCCCCAGACCTGAAAGGCTTCTCAGCCTCTAACCTCTGGCGCATGAAGCAGTTCTACGAGGCTTACGTGGACGCGCCAAAACTCGCAGCACTGCTGCGAGTTTTATCTTGGACGAAGCATCAGCTTCTCTTTCAATGCAAAACCCCGAAAGAACGGGAGTTTTATCTTATCTCCGCAACCCGCAGCCACTGGTCGCCTTCGAGTTGAAGACCGGCCGTTTTGAACCGGAGCACATGGGCAAGCTGGCCTTTTATCTGGAAGCGCTCGACCGGGACCACAAGCGTCCTCATGAAAACCCCAGCATCGGCGTCCTGCTCTGCCGCGGCAAAGACGATGAAGTGGTGGAATACGCCATGAGCCGCCATCTCTCGCCCGCGCTGGTCGCTCAATATGAGACTAAAATGATCCCCAAATCTCTTCTGCAACAGAAACTGCGCGAATGGAGCCAGATGCTCCAGTAAGTTATCGATAAGTCGCCAGGTGATGCCGGTCACATTCTTATGCACACCCCCGCGGTCATCATCATCCATGCGTGAAACGCGGCTTTGCGCGTAGTCAAATCTCCCCGTTCCTCGGCCTGCAATCTATCTTAAGCTCGGCTTAAGTTATTGGCCCGCCGCTTCATCGAAGTGCAAGATTCGCTTGCTTTGGCTTGTGTGTGCAATGAAGCCAATTGCGCTGCTTTTTTCAAGCTTCCGCACGCTGGCAAGCGTCTCTCTCGGAGGTATTGTGGCCCGATCCCGATTGCCCCAACTGCGCAGAATTTCGCAGATTTTTTTCTTGCTGCTTTTTCTGGGGCTACTGATCTTTACCTCGTTGCGCCCCGCTTTCAGTGGCGGTGGCGACATTCATCTGCGCGCCCCGGTGCGCCTCTTCTTCGAGTGGGACCCACTGGTCGCACTAACCAACGCTCTGGCCAGCCACGCGCTCTATCGTGGTTTGCTGTGGAGCCTGGCGATCCTGCTGCCCACAATCTTTTTTGGCCGCTTCTTTTGCGGCTGGATCTGCCCCATGGGCACGCTGCAACACTTCGTGGGAGGCATGGAGTCCGACGCCAAGCGCGGCAAGCAGCGCCTCGAGTCCAACCGCTACAAACGCTGGCAAAGCTCAAAATACCTTGTGCTCATCGCCGGCCTGGTGGCCGCCTGCTTTGGCTCCGCCGCCATCGGCTGGCTTGATCCCTTCAGCCTGCTGGTCCGTTCCTTTGGACTGTCCTTGTTGCCTGCTTTCAACTTCACAGTTCGTTCGGTTCTCGCGCCTCTGGTACACAGCCACAACGCTGTTGTTAAGACCACCGGCGAAACCCTGCACACCATCCTGCAATACACAGTGCTTGACTTCCGTCAGCCGCTTTTTGCCCAAGGGCTTTTTCTTGGTCTTCTCTTCATTGCAATTCTTGCCGCCAGCCTTCGCGTCACCCGTCTTTGGTGCCGTGCCATATGCCCGCTGGGAGCGCTGCTCGGAGCAGTCTCCCGCTGGTCGATTCTGGGCCTGCACAAGGACGAGTCCAAATGCAATCAGTGCAACCGCTGCCTGCTCCACTGCCAGGGCGGCGACGATCCCATCGGCGGCGCAAAGTGGCGCAAGCCGGAATGCCTGATGTGCATGAACTGCGTCGGCGCCTGTCCCGACCACAGCCTCACCTTCAAGTTTTTCCGGAATGAATCCGAAGCGGTAGCGCCCGACCTCAATCGCCGCAAGACACTCACCGGACTGGCCGCCGGAGCCGCCATCGTCCCCCTGATGCGCGCCAACACCGGCCTCGGAAAAGGTCGCCACGCAAACCTGATTCGCCCACCCGGATCTCTCGACGAGACCGACTTCCTCTCCCGCTGCATTCGCTGCGGCGAGTGCATGAAGGTCTGCCCCAACACCGCTCTGCATCCCACCCTCGACGAGGCCGGTCTGGAGGGCCTGTGGACGCCCACTCTGGTTCCCCGCATCGGCTACTGCGAGCCCAGTTGCGTGCTCTGCTCCGAGGTCTGCCCCACCGGCGCGATCTGGCAGATCACGCCCCAGAAGAAGGGATGGGTGGTCGGCGTCGGCTCGCAGAACCAGCCCATCCGCCTGGGCACGGCCTTCTATGATCGTGGCCGCTGCCTGCCCTGGGCCATGGCCACCGAGTGCATCGTCTGCGAGGAGTGGTGCCCGGTCTCGCCCAAGGCCATCTATGTTGAAGAAGCGCAGGTCACCGATTCAGCCGGCAACACCAAAACTCTCAAGCAGCCCCGCGTCGACCCCAGCCGCTGCGTCGGCTGCGGCGCTTGCGAGTACGCCTGCCCGCTGCAGGACCGCCCTGCCGTCGCCGTCACCAGCATCGGCGAAAGCCGTTCCCCTGCTGCCCAGATTCTGCTCAACCGCAAGTAAAGGAGGTCACTTCGTGACTATTTTCTCTCATAAATTCGCTCTGATAACAGCCGCAATTCTGTTGACGCTGACCATTGCCGTAACTGGCTGCAAGAAGAAGGACCCTTTCCCCGCATCGAACACTGTTGCCGGGTGGGAGAAGACCAGCGAAACCCGCATCTTTGCCGCCAAGGATCTGTGGCAATACATCGATGGCGACTCCGAGCAGTACATACAAGCTGGTGTCGTTTCCACCAGCACCTCCGATTACAAGTTTCAGGGGAAGACCGAGGCCGTCGTCGATGTCTACACCATGGGCAACGCCGAGGGCGCGGGCAAGATTCTTGAGGCTGGACGCACCACCCAGGCCCAGGTTGTGCCGCTCGGCGATGCCGGCATTGCCTATGCGCAGAGCCTCACCTTTCGCAAGGGACCGTCGTTGGTCCGCATTGTCAGTTACGAACCCATTTCCGCCCCAGCGCTGCTTGCTCTGGCCCACGGTGTCGAAGCAAAGCTGTAAAACCAACCCGTGGATTTCGATCCGCGCAAAGTGAGGTTTGCGATGAACAACCGCCGTGATTTTCTCAAGACCGCCGCTACCGGCGCAGTCCTGCTCGGTTCGCAGAGCAAGCTGGCGATGGCCGGACTGCTCGACCACCACCCCGAAGCGGGCAAGTCCAAAGTTGTGATTGCCAGAGACCCCGCTCTGCACAGTGCCGATGGACTGCTCGACGACAAGCGCGTTCAAGCGCTACTCGACCGCGCTATTCATTCCTATACCGGCATCGACAACCCGGTCGCCGCCTGGAAGCATCTCATTCCCACCGATCAGGTGATCGGACTCAAGGTCAACGGACTTGGCGGCAAAGGCATTTCGACGCACTTGGCCCTGATTCTGGCAGTCTGCGAACGCTTGCAGCAGGCTGGCGTCAAGCCCGGCAACATCGTGGTTTGGGACCGCAACACCCGCGACCTGCTCTCCTGCGGACTCACCATCAACACCGACTCGAACCGCATCCGCTGCTTCGGCTCCGACACCGCCGGTTACGAAGACCAGCACGTATCTTTTGCCTCCGCCAACGTGAAACTCTCCAAGATCCTCACTCGCGAGTGCGGCATGGTGATCGGACTGCCCATTCTCAAGGACCACGGCGGTGCGGGCGTTACCTTTGCCATGAAGAATATGTACGGCGTCATCGAAAAGCCCAGTGATCTGCACGGAGGCGGTTGCAACCCCGGCGTCGCCGACCTGAACTGCGTCCCGGCGATTCGCGAAAAGGTTCGCCTGACCATCGGCGACGCCATCTCCTCTGTCTACAACGGCGGCCCGACCTTCCACCCAGAGCATCTCTGGCAGCCTAACGCACTCATCGTCGGCGAAGATCGCGTCGCCGTCGATCAGACCGCCTGGCAGATCATCGAACGCAAGCGCGCCGAGGTGGGCATGCAGACGCTTGAAGCCGCCGGTCGTCCACCACGCTACATCGCCACCGCCGCCGACGTCACGCACCAACTCGGCGTCAACGACCCCAACCGCATTCATCTGCTGGAAGTCTAAGCGGGAGATACACATGCCCGAAGAAACATCACCAACGCCGCCGCTCACCCGCCGCGAAGCCATGCTGCAACTGCTGCGTGTGGGCGGCGCGGCCGGTGTCGCCGGAGGGGCTGCCGTATGGCTCAGCCAGCACAACCAGCGGCCCGTTCCCGCCACCGCCGTGCAGGCTCGCCGCGACCATCGCACCGCCGTCGATACCCAGCACCCGCATTTGACCGTTGTCCAGGGCGGGGAACCACGCCAGCTCGTCCAGCGTGCCCTGGCCGATCTGGGTGGAATCAACCGCTTCATCTCCCATCAGGATGTGGTGGTAATCAAGCCCAACATCGCCTGGGACCGCACTCCCGAGCAGGCCGCAAACACCAATCCCGAAGTCGTCGCCGAAGTCGTGCGCCAATGCTGGCAGGCCGGCGCCAAGCGTGTCATCGTCACCGACGTCAGTTGCAACGAGGCTCGCCGCTGCTTCCAGCGCTCTGGCATTCAGACCGCCGCCCGTGCCGAGGGTGCAGAGGTGCTGCTGCCCGATCCGGAGAACTTCCGCGAGGTCAATCTGGGCGGAGTGGTGCTCAAAAGCTGGCCGGTCTTTGCGCCCTTTCTTGATGCCGACAAGATCATCAACCTGCCCATCGCCAAGCATCACGAGTTGACTGGCTGCACCCTGGGCATGAAGAACTGGTACGGCATTCTGGGCGGCCAGCGCAACCGCCTTCATCAGCAGATTCACCAGAGCCTGGCCGACCTGGCCAGCTTCATGCTGCCCACCGTGACCCTGCTGGACTGCTACCGCATCCTGCTGCGCAACGGCCCGACCGGCGGCAATCTGGAAGATGTAGCAATCAAAAAGACCATGGTTGCCGGAACCGACCCCGTAGCCCTCGACGCCTACGTCGCCAAAGCTTATTGGAACCTGGACCCCGTACACCTGCCCTATCTGCAGATGGCCGCCGCCCGCGGTCTGGGCACGGCGGAGTACGACAAGCTCCCCGTCCACTTCAGCCAGTTGTAGCGGGTCTAGCTCCGCTAACCGCTAACTCCGCCAAATCCACTAACCCCGCTAGCTCCGCTACACTACTAGAATGAGCGGCTCCGGTCTCATCCTCGGCATCGAATCCTCCTGCGACGAGACCGCAGCAGCTGTTGTGGAGCGCGGTTCGCGCACCCTCTCTTCGGTGGTGGCCTCGCAGATCGCCACCCACGCCCGTTACGGCGGCGTCGTGCCGGAGATCGCCAGCCGCGAGCATCTGCGCGCCATCGTCCCCGTCGTTCGCGCCGCCCTGACCCAGGCCAACGTCACCCTCGCCGATCTGGACGCCATCGCCGTCACCTCCGGCCCCGGTCTGGCAGGCGCGCTGCTGGTCGGCATCACCTACGCCAAAGCTCTGGCCTTTGCTCAGGGGCTTCCGCTAATCGCCATCAACCACATCGAAGGCCACATCCACGCCGTTCTGCTGCATGAGCGCGAGGCCTTTCAGGCCGCTCTCCTGGATTGTCCTCCCGAGCGCGGCACAACAGCAGCTTGTCCTCCTGAGCGCAGCGAAGAACCTTTCAACCGTCATCCTGAGCGAGCGCAGCGAGTCGAAGGACCTGCTTCTCGGTCCGCTGCCGATGAACCCGACCAGGAGAGCGCCCTCGCTTTGGTCGTCTCCGGCGGCCACACTCACCTCTTTCTCGCCCGTCCCATCCACAACGCCTGGAAGTACACTCTTATCGGCCGCACCTTGGACGACGCCGCCGGCGAAGCCTACGACAAGGTCTCCAAGCTGCTCGGCTTTGGCTACCCCGGTGGCCCCTGGATTGATGCTCTCGCTCGCTTCGGCGATCCCAAGGCAGTGCCCTTCGCATTTGCTCAGATCAAGCTCAAAGCTCACCTGCAAGGCAAGGCTCCGCGCACCAAGGGAGCGCGCACCTCGCCTATCGCCGATCTCGACCCACATCTGCTTTTTTCGTTTTCCGGCATCAAGACCGCTGTCCTGCGCTATGTCGAACTGAACAACCTGCGCCCCGAGGCCGACGCCCGCGCCGCACATCTGTTCCATGCGCGAGAACGTCATCCAGAGCAAGCCGAAGGTTCCCCCGGTGTCGCTCCTGAGACCGGGGAGAACAAACCCGCTCCTCCCCGCCCGCCGCAGACCAAAGAAGAAGCATTGGCCCTCTGTTCCCAGCAGGTTCTGGATCTCATCGCCAGCTTCCAGCACGCCGTGGTTCGCGATCTGCTGAAAAAGACCTTCACCGCAGCGGAGACTCATGGCGCACGCCGCGTCCTAATCACTGGAGGCGTCGCCGCCAATCGCGAACTCCGTGCCCGCTTCACCGCCGAGGGCGCTGCTCGCCGGGTGCGTGTTTCCTTCCCCACGCTGGCGCTCTCCACCGACAACGCCGCCATGATCGCCGCCGCCGCCTGGCCCCGCTTCCTCACTGAGGATTTTGCTGACAACGCCCTCAACGCCAACCCCTCGCTGGCGCTGGGACGGTAGCTTACTCGGTAGCGGTTCCACAATTGGTGTACCTTGGTGCCACACTCTCAAGTCGGCACGAGCACCAGCGAGTGACGACCTGCGACAAAACCTCACTGGGTATAGCTATTGTGGAACCGCTATAGGCACCCCATCGCCATCTTGACCAGTGCCGCTAGTCGGCATATCTGCGCATGGGTGAGCGAGCGGTGACTCTGCACTGGAGACTCCAGATCGATACGGCGCACGGTGCAAACGCTATCGGCTTTGGCGACGCAATCTTCCCGAAGTCCGGTCTCTCCTGCCCGGAGCAGAAGCTGGCAGGGAGAAATCTTGTGGATGGATGTAGATAACGGAATCACCAGAACGGTATTGGATCGCGGATGGCAGTTGCGGCCGTCGGGTGAAACTACGACAACCGGCCTTCTTCCCTTATCGGGGGGATCCGTCGGAAAATGTGTCCACCAGATCTCGCCTCGCAGAGGGTAGCGTGCAGGGTTCACAGCTGAACCTCATCCTGCTCTGTTTCGAGCAGACCGCTTGCGCCAGCCATCCCCGCCCACTCCGACTCTTCCGTCAGTGGGTCCTCAGAGATGGTGTCGTAGTAGGCGGTGTAGGCGGCGTTAAGTTCCCTATGTTTGCTCTCCTGGATCAGCTCTCGCAAGAGCAAATCAAGAGTCTCCGAGTCGGAGGGAACGCCGCGCTGTTGCCGCGTCTTATTCAAAAAAGCAACCGACTCAGGCGTCAGCGTAAAGCTGCGTTTGACTCTGCGCATTGCCGGAACTGTTGCCATACCGAATATCCTACTCCTTATCCGACCAACACTCTTTTGAATTTGCACTCACTTTTTGCTCCAGTTTCCTGATCCCTGTTCCCTGATCCCTGTTCCCTCGTACACTATCTCTGTGATCCTGCATCCGTTTCTTCGCTGCCTGGAGTTCGTCACGACACTGCTAACGGTGGCCGGGATGGGCTATTTTGTGGCTGCCTGGTGGGCGGCGCGTTCCTTTCTTGCCGAAGTCGAGAGTGTGAGCAGCTATAACCCCGGCGTCAGCATTCTCAAGTCGCTCAAGGGACTCGACCCCGGCATGATCGACGCCTTCCGCACCCACTGCCAGCAGGAGTACACCGGCGAGTATGAGCTGCTCTTCGGCGTCGCCTCGCTGGACGACCCCGCAGTCGCCGCCGTCGAAGCCCTCAGGCTGGAGTTTCCGGCTCGCACCATTCGCCTGGTCGAATGCCCGGAGCACCTTGGAACCAACGGCAAGGTCAGCACTCTGGTGCAGATGATCCCCCACGCGCAGCACAATTTCCTGCTCATCAACGACTCCGACATCACCGTGACGCCGCAGTATCTGGCCCGAATCATGGGCTGCTTCGATCCCGCCACGGGTGGAAAGCAGGTTGGCCTGGTGACGGCGCTCTATCGCGGACGCGCTCATGGCACACTGCCCTCACAGCTTGAAGCGCTGGGCATCGCCACGGATTTTCAGGCTGGCGTTCTGCTCTCGCGCAAATTGGAAAAGGGTCTGCACTACGGCTTGGGATCGACACTGGCAGTACGACGCGAAGCTCTGGCCAGAATTGGCGGTTTGGAAACCCTGGTTGATCAGCTCGCCGATGATTACGAACTGGGCGCGCGCGTGGATCAGGCCGGCTTCCGCATCGAGTTAAGCCCGGAAGTGGTCGAAACCAGCGTTCCCGCCTACGATTGGCAGGGTTTTGTGGACCACCAGTTGCGCTGGTCCCGAACCGTGCGCGATGCACGTCCCTGGGGTTATGTTGGGCTGATCTTTACTCACGGATTGGCCTGGGCGATCCTCAACGCGCTACTTTGCGGATTGAGCGCACCCAGCCTGGCTCTGCTGGGCATCAGCCTCTTCCTGCGCGCCTGGCTGGCAATGACCGTGGGCTACGATACGCTCGGCGATAGCGAGGTTCTAGCCAGCCTGTGGCTGCTGCCCCTGCGTGATCTGGCCCAGTTGGGAATCTGGGCCGCTGGTTTTGCCGGCAACACCATCGTCTGGCGCGGCGAGCGTTTCGCGCTCAAGGGCGGCAAGCTGTTCAAAACAGACAAGTAAGCTGCCTGGAAAATATTGAAGTTTGAACCGTCCAGAGCACCGTCATCCTGAGCGAAGCGCAGCGGAGTCGAAGGACCTGCTTTTTACTGTCCAGGCCGCTGATTTTCGGTTGAGTGCAACGAAAGATCTGCATTGCAACTGTTGCCGCGACACAAACGCAGGTCCTTCGACTTCGCCTCTCGCGATAAAACTGCGAGAGGCTTCGCTCAGGATGACAATTCAATTTTTTCAAGAATGATATTGCACGGCAAAGATCGATACTGACTGCCAAATAAGCGAGGCCAGTATGCTGCTGGCCTTACCACGAGTCCAGACCCGCTCAATCCCCCACCGGCGAGGTCAGCGAATCGTGCGCGGCTACCGCGGTGTAGTCGATAGAGAGGCAGGTCCCCAAATCATTGAAGTGCTGGTCCCAGCGCGGGCGCTCTTCCTTGGTCTGGGCGTTGAGCGCATAGCCGGAGGTCCTCAGAATCTCGTACCAGATGTTCTGTGCCTGCCACAGATTCAGTTCAAAGGGCATCTCTACCAGGGTACGGGCCAGCGACAGAGCACGATCCAGAATCTCCAGCGAGCCTGAAGACATTTGCAGCTCGATCATCGCCCTTTTCATGCGCTGGTCGGCAATATACGAGAGTGTCGCCGTCTCCAGTGGAATCTGATCTGCTTTGGCCAGTTGCAGGAAGGAACGCAGTTGCGCCTGATCGACCGGGTCGCTCTCCAGAGCACGGCGCAGGCCGGCGTTGACGGCGAATCCCGCAGCCAGAGTCAGCGCCGGGGGCTTGGGCAATCCCGCCTGCGAGAGAAAGTGAAGCAAGCTGGCGTGATCTTCGTAGATGGTAGTCAGCGAGTTCTCGATATCCCACAAGGTCGAGTTCAAAATCAACTGCACAATGCGCCGCTGCTCGTCGGTAAAGAGCGAAGTCAACGAGTAGTCCACGTGGCCGTAGTAGCGGTCGAGCAGGCGAATGACCTCGGGGAAGTCGGCGCGCAAGACGTGATCGGCAGCCTGTTGCGCAAAGGCCTCGAAGGTTGCCGCATCGTCCGGCTCGTAGGCTTTGACCGCGGCGGTAATGTTCTGATCGCCGAAGTGCAGCACGGCAAAAGAGAAGCTCCTCTGCTTGCCGGTTACCGCGCCCACAATCTTGACCCGTCCCAGAGCCAGCTTGCCTCGTCCCGACGAGTGCACCTCGTAGGAGTTGCGCCAGATGCGGAAGCAGAACAGGTCGGTCTCCTCGGCGAACGAGGAGAAGATGGAGCTGATGGCGTAGTGGGCCGCTACCTGTTCCAGGCCAAGCTGCTTGGTGCTGACCTGCTCCTTGTAGATCTCCGCCCCATTGCCGGCCTTGCTGTCGTTGGAGACAGCCAGCGCCAGGCGCGCTAAAAACGCCGGCTCCAGCTTGGCTGCGCGTTCGTCAAAGGCCTCACGGGCCAATTGCAGCACTCGCGCGGCATAAGCAATCACCTGCACCGTCTCGATTCCGGAAATATCGTCAAAAAACCATCCGCAGCTGGTGTACATCAACTGCGTGTGGCGCTGCATCTCCATCAGTTCCAGACCACGAACCCGCTCCGGCTGGCTCAGGGTGTGGTGCTGGTGCTTGCGGAAGAATCGCTCCACCGCCTGCGGGCTGTGATCCAGCATGGCCTCGATGTAGCCGTCGCGAGCCGCCCAGACATCCTTGAAGATCTTGCCGCCCTCCTGCTCGGTCAGCGGTACCAGCGCATCGCGCAGTTCATCCAGCGCCAGCCGCAGAGGCCCCCGCCAGGCCTGATTCCACCCCGGCTTGCCGCCGTTGCAGCCGCAGTTGGACCGCCAGCGCTCGATGCCGTGGGCGCAGCTCCAGGAGGTGTTCTCGACAATCTCGCACTCGTATTCCGGCGGAAACTGCTCCAGGAAGCAGCCGTAGTTGGTCAGATTGACGTTCTTGTCTTCTTCCAGCAGCCGCAGCGTGTAGGCCAGAGCCATCTCGCCGTGGCGGTGATGATGACCGTAGGATTCGCCATCAGTGGCCACATGAACCAGTTGCGGCCGGTCGTTGTTGCGGAAGGCATTGCGCAGCCGGTTGGCAAAGCTCTCGCCGGAGTTGAGCAATCCCTCGAAAGCAATCGACCGTGAGGCCGGACCGTCATAAAAGAACACCGCGATCGAAGCGCCGGAGGCGAAGCGCATCAGGTAGGGTCGGGTCGTGTCGACGGAGGCATTGGAGGTATCATTCCAGCCCGCGCCTTCATGCAGTTCACGAATCCGCATGCACTGGTGCGGCGCAAGCAACGTGAACTTGATGCCGTGCTGAGCCAGCAGCTCGAGCGATTCGCTGTCGACAGCCGTCTCAGCCAGCCACATGCCCTCGGGCGGCGCGCCATAGTGGTGCTCGTAGTCTGCAATGCCCCAGCGAATCTGTGTGATGCGGTCGCGCTTGCTGGCCAGCGGCAAAATGATGTGGTTGTAGACCTGAGCCATCGCCGAACTGTGGCCGCGGAAGCTTTTACGGCTCCGCCGCTCGCCATCCAGAATCATGCGATAGGTGCGCGGCGCGTTCTCCTTGAGCCAGCTCAGCAGCGTCGGCCCAATGTTAAAGCTCATCCGCGCATAGTTGTTGACGATGCGCGTGATCTGGTTCTTGATGTTGACAATGCGCGCCGCGCCGTTGGTGGCGTAACACTCCGCGCAGATGCGCTCGTTCCAGTCGTGATAGGGAGCGGCGCTATCCTGGGTCTCAACTGTTTCCAGCCAGGGATTCTCCCGCGGCGGCTGATAAAAATGACCATGAATGCATACATAGTGCTTGCTGGCGCCCATATCGTTCCCATCCCGAACCGGTTGTCGTTGGTTTTGACGCAATTTGCGTCTTGGCCCATTCCCGGCTGATTTCTTGCTGCTTCGATTCTTACCCGGCGGCCTCGGCTTTGGCCAGATCGCAGGCCCGCCACAGATACCAACTGGCCACGGTGCGATACGGCGTCCAACGCTTGCCCCGCTTGTGCAGAGTCTCCGCTATGGGCAGATCATCGGCTGCCAGCGGACGAGTCTTAGGCACTCGTTGAAATGTCAGAGCAAATCCTTTCCGCACTCCGTAATCGGAAACGGGAAAGACATCCGGCCTTCCCAAACGAAAAATCAGCAGCATCTCCACCGTCCACGGCCCAATGCCCCGCACCTGAATCAGACGTTCGACGATCTCCGCATCGCTCATCTTGCTGATCGCCGCGTGGGTGGGAACGGTGCCGTCCAGTGTTTTAGCCGCCAGATCGCGCAGCGCCCTGATCTTGTTTCCGGAGACGCCCGCCCCCCGCAGAGCCTCTTCCGGCACGTCGAGCAGCAGTTGTGGCGTGGGGTTGCCGCCAAAGTACTCCTGCACCCGGCGATGAATGGTGGCCGCCGCCTTGCCATGCAACTGCTGATAGATGATCGACTCCACCAGTGACTCAAAAGGCGAAGCCGATCCGTCCAGGCGCATCGTGAAAGGCCCTGCACGATCGATCAGCGCTCCCAGCTTGGCGTCCTTGCCACGCAGATACGCCAGCGCGACGTCGGCATCGAAAGGCAATTTGCGGTTGCGGCCATCGTGGATCATAGGCGAACAGTGTACCGTGCTGGAACTGAATTGCGGCAGGAAAGACAGGCCTCAATCTGTGTACTGCCATCCCAGGGCTCTGGCCTGTAACATCGATTGCAGGATTCGGAAGGAGCACCACAACCATGAAGATGCGGCCAGGAACACAAACGGGTTTTTTGCTTTGCGGCAAGGAGTGGAGTGACGGGGAAGAACTGGAAGTGCGCTCGCCCTGGGATCAGGGTCTGGTAGGCCGTGTCACCGTCGCCACCCGCGCCGACGCGCGTCAGGCCGTTAACCATGCCGTGGCCAGTTTGCGCCGCTGTCGCGCCCTGCCGCGCTGGAAGCGCCGCGAGATTCTGGAAGACGTGGCCGCCGCTCTGCTGGAGCAAAAGGAACGCTTTGCGCAGCTCATCGTAGCCGAGGCCGGCAAGCCCCTGCGCCTGGCCCGCGCCGAAGTCGACCGCACCGTGCTCACCTTCAAGACCGCCGCCGAAGAGACTGCGCGCCTGGGCGGCGAGAGTATTCCTCTGGACCTTACCGAAGGCAATGAAGACCGCTGGGGTGTCGTGCAGCGCTTTCCCGTCGGCCCGGTACTGGCGATTACTCCCTTCAACTACCCTCTCAATCTGGTAGCGCACAAGATCGCTCCCGCCATTGCCGCCGGCTGTCCCGTCATATTGAAGCCTTCTCCGCAGACCCCGTTTACCGCCCTGGCTCTGGGCGAAGTGATCTTGAAGGCTGGCTGGCCCGAAGAGGCTTTGGCCATTCTTCCCCTCAGCAACATCGACACCGCCTGGCTCGCCGAAAAGGAAGACCGTATCAAGCTGGTTAGCTTCACCGGCTCGGCCAAGGTCGGTTGGGAACTGAAAGCCCACTCCGGGCGCAAACGCGTGCTTCTTGAACTGGGCGGCAACGCTGCTCTGATCGTTCACAGCGACTGGCCTGATCTGGATACAGCCGCCGTCCGCACCGCCCATGCCGCCTTTGGTTTTGCCGGGCAATCCTGTGTCAGTGTGCAGCGCGTCTTTGTCGAGCGCAGCATCTTCCAGACCTTCCTGTGGAAGGTGGTGGATTACAGCGCCAAGCTGGTTGCCGGCAATCCCGCCGACGAGGCTACTGAAATCGCTCCGCTCATCCGTCAAGTCGATGCCGAGCGCGTCGAGAGCTGGATCAAGGAAGCCGTCGCCGGCGGCGCCAAGCTGGTTGCTGGCGGCGAACGCCAGGGATCGATCATTACTCCGACCATCCTTACTGGAACCAAGACCGGGATGAAGATCCGCGACGAGGAGGTCTTCGGACCAGTGGTCATGATCGAGCCTTATGACGACTTCGAACAGGCCCTGGCCGACGTCAACCACTCCCGCTACGGCTTGCAGGCAGGCCTGCTGACTCACAGCGCTGTCCGCATCCTCACCGCTTATCGCGAGTTGGAGACGGGCGCACTGATCGTCGGCGACACTCCCACTTGGCGGCTCGACCCCATGCCCTTTGGCGGCATCAAGGAGTCTGGCCTGGGCAGGGAAGGCATCCGTTCCGCCATCGAAGAGATGACCGAGTCACGCATGTTGGTTCTGGCTGGACTGAACTAATGAGGTCGCGAATTCCGGCTGCTTGACGCCTCCGCCAGGCAGCCGGTGATCTTCACCACTGAGTTCATGATTGAAAAGTAAGTCTCGTCCTGGCGACAGCTCGCCGGCGGCAAAGAGATTTCAACTTATACAACCCTCTAATCCAGAGTGCCTCTAAAAACAGCTCTATGCTTCTTTTTTGCCCTTTTGTGCTGCCCAGCGCTTGCGCTGCGCGTCGGCAATACGATTGCGCGCCTCAGGGCTAAGAACACGGGTCTTCTTGGCTTTTGCCTTACCCTTGACTTTGGGCTCTGCGGCGATCTTCTTGAGGCCACGAGCAGTTAACTTCGCTGTAACCTTGCCGGTGTTGGCGAGAAGCGCGCGAACTTGCTTGAGGCGCGCTATCTCTGCATCGATGAGTGAAAGAATAGTTTGGTCAGCCATGGGAGCAAGCATAACTCAAAAACTCATTTTTTGCACAACCCTTCCTGGAAATATCCCCACTTATCTGCAAAAAACCCCACTTATTCCGGTTTTCCCACGGCATTCTCCACATAGGCCTTTTGCAACACATAGAAGGCCGCCTTCTTTTCTCCCTTTTCCGAGATAAGTCCCTTGCGGTTGAATTCATCCTGTATCCCGCTCAGCACCCGGTTAGGAGAGCGAAAGTCCATCAATGCCCAGGGACTCATTCCTCTAAGTTGAGGAATCCGGTTCAGCATCCCGATCTGATGCCGGTAGATATTCGCCTGATACTCCTCGGTCCAGCGCTCCTGGTCCCCTCCATGTAACCCGGCCTTGGCCCCACCGCCAAATTCGCTGACGATCATCGGCTTCTGGTAGGCAATGCTCCACTGCATACTGTCCGCACTCTCTGGATGTTGCTCATACCAGCCGACATATTCATTGACTCCGATCACATCCAGCGCCTTGCCCAGCGGATCGTCGACAATCTTGGTATTGCCTTCGCCGCGCACCAGCAGCGCCGCGGTAATCAACCGTGTTGCATCCAACTCCCGCGCCCGTTCCGCCAGCAGTCCAATAAACTTTGTCCGCGCCTCTGTGTTGGGCGTTTCATTGGCCATCGACCATAAAATGATGGCAGCATGATTGCGCGAGCTTCCAATCTCTTCTTCCAACTGCTGCTCAGCTTTGGCGTAGACCTTGGGATTATCGAACTGCAAAGCCCAGTACACAGGATTCTCCGACCAGACCAACAACCCCATCCGATCCGCCGCGCGCAGCATGGTTTCATCGTGCGGGTAGTGCGCCAGGCGGACAAAGTTGCATCCCAGTTCCTTGGCCCATCCCAGCAACGTCTCCGCATCCTGATCCGAGTAAGCGCGGCCAGTGCGATAAGGCGCCTCGGCATGAACGCTCACTCCATGTAAAAAGATAGGCTTGCCATTGAGCAGAATCTCTGTGCCCCGCGTCTCCACCGTGCGAAAGCCAATCAGCTCATCGATTGCATCCTGACCCGCGCTCAGCCTGACCTTATATAACTTGGGATTCGCGGGAGACCAGCGCTCCAGTCCCTTGGCGCTCAGATGAAAATCCGCTCGATCTTTCTCGCTCAGGATTGCCTCCGCTTTCGCGCCTAACTCCGGAATCTCGACCTCGACTTTGTCTCCGCTGTGTCCACCATCCACATGAATCCAGCCGGAAATCTCGGCGCTCTCTCCTCGCTCCAGATGCACGTCGTACTGATCGATGAAGGCTTCAGGAAGCTCAACCAGCGAGACTTCGCGGGTAAGCCCGCCATAGTTCCACCAATCGGTTTGCAACGTAGGCACGCCGTCCTCATGCCGGGTGTTGTCGACCGCGGCCACCACGAAGTTAGTTCCCGAATGCACTGCCGCGGTAACCTCGCAATTGAACGCTGTGTAGCCGCCCTCATGCTCACAGACCTTGATGCCATTCACCCATAACCATGCCCGGTAATTGGCCGCGCCAACATGCAAAAAGACCCTGGTATGCGCCTTGGGCTGATAAGTGAACTCCCGCTCGTACCAGATTGGGCCTTCATAAAAGAAGAGAGATTCGCGTTGCGTATTCCAGTCACCGGGGACTTTTAGCTTGGGCGCGGAATCAAAGTTGTACTCGATAGGAAATGGATCACCAGGCTTGGCCTTCTGATTGAGAAACCAGCCATTCTTCTTCTCTTCATGGTGAAAGCTGAAGAGCCCAGAAAAGTAGGGATCAACAATGCTGCTCCATTCACCATTCAGCGAGATAACCGGACGGCGGTCAACACCAGTCAGGGTGATCGGTGCCGGAGCAGCCCACGCAACTGCGGCAGCAATCCCCGTAAGGCAAAGAATCAGGGATAGCCCTGTAGAAGAGAGTTTCATGGACGGTTCGCTTCCTTCTTTGGAAAATGTGGAGCGCGACCTTCTCGCGACAGAAGTCCGATCCATCTTAGCGCTTGTACACGAGGAACGTATACGCGGCTGCTTCCTGATGACTTTCTATAAAACGCATGAGGAGACAAGCCTTCCGGCCTGTCCCCTCATGCGTTCTTTCGTCTGATTTAGGCGCCCAAATACATCACATGCACATAGGTACCGAGGCGTACGTTGTAGGCCAGATACCAGCCCACGTGGTCGGAGTCGGGATAGATCACGATGTTGTCGGTGTCCCACAGCCATCCATCGCAATAGACCACATCGGCAGGCGCAACGCTGAAGAAGAAGCCGCCAAACCAGAAGCGTCCTGGGCCACCGCCACCTAACCGCCATATGTGCCGCGGGCCGAAGCCGCCACCAAACTGACCATGCGCCCAGGGCTGATCAACATGATAGCGAGCGTCGTCGCGGCCAGTGTCGTGGCCCACCCACACCTTGCCGTCGACGTGCGGGGCATTGGGATGGCCTTCCCTGTCGGCAAAGTTACGCTGCGGATCGACCGCATGGGGAGTTCCATGGAACTCCGCCGGCCCATGCGCCGGTGGCGCTTTGGGCTTGTCATTGTGCTGGGCAAAAACCGGTATGGTGGCTACAAGCAGAGCGAGTACGGCAAAAGGGGTTGCACGCATATTCATCTCCTTGATGCTTTGGGAGCTTCCTGCGGAAACTTCATCCCCAAAGTTCATCCTGACTACAGTACATGGAACCCATTGCAGCGAAGCAAGTTGCGGTGATTTTTTTGGTCACCCACCGGCATCTCCAACCCGCGAGGTGATGAAACCGTGTTGCCTGGACTGCTGTTACTAGCGAACCTGCTCGTCTCCGCTCTGCGGAGGCTGACTTGCTGCCCTTGTTTTGTGCAGCTTTCATTCCTGTTTCTTTCCGGTTTGGTGCGCCTGCACCACAGCCATGAAAGGATTGACAAACAAAAAAATGGCGGCTCATCCCTAAGGAAAGAGCCGCCATTTTCATTACCTGGTTAAATCTACGCCTTGGGTGCGCGCAGCCAGCCATAGAGCGGGAAGTTATCGGCCAGTTCGGCCACTTCCAGACGAATCTTTTCCAGAGCCGCATCGTCGTTGCGCAGTTCCAGCGCTTTGGTGATCCATGCGCCGATCAGCCGCATCTCCGCTTCCTTCATGCCGCGCGTGGTAAGCGCCGGCGTGCCAATGCGAATGCCCGAAGGCTTCAGCGGCGGGTTGGTGTCGTAGGGAATCGAGTTCTTGTTGACCGTAATGCCGGCCTTGCCCAGAGCCAGTTCGGCCTCAGAGCCCAGAATGCCCTTCTGGAAGACATCCACCAGCATCAGGTGATTGTCCGTACCGCCGGAGATGATGCGGAAACCTGCCTCTTGCAGCACCGACGCCAGCACCTTGGCGTTAGCCACGGTCTGCGCGGCATACTCCTTGAACTCGGGGCGCAGCGCCTCGCCAAAGGCCACGGCCTTGGCTGCAACGATGTGCACCAGCGGACCGCCCTGCTGACCAGGGAAGACCGACTTGTCCACCGCCGCCGCCAGATCCTGGCTGCACAGGATCAGTCCCGAACGGGGTCCGCGCAGCGTCTTGTGGGTGGTAGTGGTGGTGATGTGCGCGTGCGGCACCGGCGAGGGATGTGCTCCACCCGCTACCAGGCCGGCGATGTGCGCCATGTCAAAGACATACTTGGCGCCGACCTTGTCGGCAATCGCCCGCATCCGGGCAAAATCCCACAGACGGGGATAGGCGCTGCCGCCGCCGATGATCATCTTCGGCTTCTCGCGCAGTGCAACCTCTTCCATCTGGTCGTAATCGATCAGTTCGGTGTCCTTTTTGACGCCGTAGAAAGTAGTCTTGTAGAGCTTGCCGCTGAAGCTCAGCTTGTGACCATGGGTCAGGTGGCCGCCATGGGCCAGATCCAGGCCCAGAATGGTGTCGCCCGCCTGAATCACCGCGGCATAAGCCGAAGCGTTGGCCTGCGAGCCGGAGTGCGGCTGCACATTGGCGTGTTCTGCGCCGAAGAGCTCCTTGGCGCGATCGCGAGCCAGATTCTCGACAACGTCGCTGTACTCACAGCCGCCGTAGTAGCGACGCCCAGGATAGCCCTCGGCGTATTTGTTGGTAAAGATCGAGCCGGCCGCTTCCAGAACTGCCTCGGAGACGAAGTTTTCGCTGGCGATCATCTCCAGCCCTTCGTGCTGGCGGAGGGTTTCCTGGGCAAGGGCTGCGGATACAGCCGGGTCGGCCTGTGCTAGGGACAAAGACATGCGGTCGGTCATAGTTGAATTTTAGTCCTTTTGACGCTTTCCGTGGCGGCTCAATGCTCTGGAACCTCTTGAACTTTGCGATGAATACTCACTCGTAAAGGAAATCCATCCTCACAAACACACTTAATCTGTCTACAGGAGTGGATGCGCCGAAGCTCCCATGAGTTTGTTCAGCGCTCCTTTTTGGCTCCTGCGATAGCATGAACTCAGCGCACTGACTATCGAGGCTGCAATGACCCGATTTTTTCTTTGTCTTATTTCGATTCTGGCCCTTTCCACATCAATTCTGGCTCAGACCGCGGCTATCGACCCCGCAATCCTGGCCAAAGCCAACGCCGGGGACGCTTCGGCACAGGTTGCCGCCGGAGATCGCTGCGCTGCTGGCAACGGCCCAGAGCGCACCAACCGCCAGATCGTAGCCGACTACAAACTGGCCGCCGAGTGGTATCGCAAGGCCGCAGCACAGGGCAATATTGCCGGCGAAATGCACCTGGCCGCCCTCTTGCGAGACGGCAAGGGCGTTGAACGCGACATGCCTCAGGCCGTCGCCCTCTATCGCAAGGCCGCCGAGCAGGGAGACGTTACCGCTCAGGGCACTTTGGGCGTGCTCTATTCCTTTGGTCTGGGGGTCACGCAGGATTACATCGAGGCCTACTTTTGGCTGGATATTGCCGCCTCTTCCGACGGCCCCGAAAAGGAGCATTACGCTGCCAACCGCCAGATGGTCGGCACCCACATCACGGCGCAGGAGCTGGAAGCGGTGCAGGATCGCGTCGACGCCTGGAAGGCTTCCCATTCCCGTACCAAGTCCTCTCAATAAGTAGCCGTTCAATTTGCAGGGCTTATGCTGAAAACGATGCTATCTGATTCTTCGAATTCTGGCCTTCGATGGATATTTGGACTGGTTTTCCTCGTTTCCACATCCCCCCTGTGGGCTTCTGGAAAAACCGGTACGGTTTCTTTGACTCCAGCCATCGTTGTGGCAGGTTCTCCGGAATTAATCCGCGTGGATGTTGCCGGATCCGCGTCCGTAGACGGCGAATGGCTTGGCCGCAAGCTGCAGTTCTTTCGCTGCAGCGATGGAAAGGCCTGGTTTGCCCTGGCCGGCGTCGATGTGGAAGGGGCCGTTGGGCCTTCTACTCTGCATCTCGTGGCACACCGGCCGAATGGCGAGACCCTCGACCTCAGCCAAAGCGTAGAAATCCTTGCCGCCCACTATCGCACCGGCTCACTCAGCGTCGCGCCCAAGTTCGTTGCGCCCGATCCCGCGGCGATGGAGCAGATCAAGGCCGAGGTTGCGCTCAAGGAAAAGATCTTTTCCACCAGCGCCAACGAACCACTCTGGGCTTCCAGCTTCCGCGCTCCCGTGACCGCGCCCCCCACCGACAGTTTTGGTACCCGCCGCACCTTCAACGGCAAGCTGGCCAGCATCCACAAGGGGATGGACTTCCGCGCCGCAACCGGAACACCGGTCCGGGCAGGGAACAGCGGCGTAGTTGTTCTGGCTCGCCCGCTCTACTATGAGGGCAACTGTGTAGTCATCGACCACGGACTGGGCTTGTACACGATCTCGATGCACCTCAGCCGCATCGACGTGCGCGAAGGGGAGCACATCTCCACCGGCCAGCCCGTCGGCCTGAGCGGCGCAACCGGCCGCGTTACCGGCCCCCACCTGCACTGGGCAGTCCGCTGGCAGGGCGCCTATCTGGACCCTGCCAAACTGCTGCGAATCAATCTGTCGGTAGCGAGATGATTTTTCTTATCTGAAAAGAAGCAAGCCGTTTCATAAGCGGCGGGTCGGAAAACGCCAGTGGGGGACTAATCTGAATCGATCAGCTTGAGACCCTCTTTGGCAAGAACTACCCGGCTCTGCGGGGCCGTTGCCCCAGTTTCAACGGCTCGCACGACTCCCTCAAAAACTCTTGACGTCCCTCACATTTCGTCCCAACCTTTATGCGCGGCAATTTACCGCAAATAAAAAGCGAGACTCTGGTGGCCACCAGAGCCTCGCTGGATTGGAGGTGAGCGATGAAAGAAGCATCGTCCACGAGCCGTTGGCTGGCACAGGTACCCGCCTGTACGAAAGCCATCTGGGCCATCGTGAAGCTCTGCGCCGCAATTTGGCGCGAGTTCCACTAGTAACCCTTCAACCCGGCTCGCGGGTAGAGGCCCGCGGGCCGGTTCATCATTATGGTAGGCCCGTTTCGATTCCAAAACAAGCTTTTTCAAACCTGTTTTATCCGCGATTGAAAACTTCCTCTTCCACATTTTCCACTTGGGCTTGCTCTGCACTCGAAGCGCCCTTGCCGCAACCACAGCAGCTCTGCGCCGGCTTCTCCGCGCGCAGCGCCTTGAAGGCCCGATATACAAACGACCCCATATACCAGCCATCGATGTATTGGTACGGTGTCTCGCCCGTGGTGTAGTGGCCGCAAGGCAGCACCCTACACTCGAAGTTCAGCCCAATACGCTTGAAGGCCGCCACTACCTGGAGCGAGTACTCCTTGGGGAAGGTCAGATCGTATTCGGCATAGACCACCAGCACTTTTTTCTTGGGTCCGCCGGCCGTGGTGCTGTTGATCTTGTCGTAGTAGCTGATCGGACTCACCGCCGACCACAATTCCCGCAGGCGCGCCTGATCGAGTCCGCCGTCTGCCAGCCCCTGCCGCACATGGCGCGTGCTCTGTCCCGCCCAAACCACGTCTCCAAAGGAAGTGGAAGCATGATTGAAGGCATTCACCCGCAGCCGCGGATCGTGCGCACTGGCCAGAAAGGCATAGCAGGAGCCCAGGCTGGTTCCCAGCACGCCAAATTGCTCGTATCCCTGCTCCTCCAGCCAGTCCAGACAGCAGCGAATGTCGACCACCGCCTGGCGGCAGGCCGAGAGCGTGCGTCCGATGTTGGCACTCACCGTGTAGTCCGACCGCTCCAGTTCCACCGGGCGGCGAATGTCGTGATAAGGCTTGGAGAGCCGCAGCGCCGAAATCCCCATCTGGTTGAAGATGGTGCACAGCGAGTTATGGCTGAAGGCGTCGGCGTTCCACTGCGGCATCACGATGATGGCCTGTTTGGGGCGCTTGGCGTCTTTGGACTCCGGTGCAGGGTACCAGCGGGCATTGACCAGGTCGTTCTCTGGATAGGGCGTCCGCTCCGGCGAGGTAAATCGCAGAAACTGCACCTTCCCGATCTTGCCCTCGGCTGCCTGCTGTTTCAACGCGGCATCCTTGGCCAGCGTCTCGGGACGCACATTGGTAGGAAAGAGCTCGGGGTGCCGCTCTTCCAGCCGGAAGTCGATAGGCCGTTCATAGCCAAAGAAGCTCTCGCTGTTTTGGATGAGCATATGGTTGATCCGAACCATCGCCGCCTCGGCCGCGGCATCGTCGCGCAGATCCTCGCCGCGCGGAACCGCATCGCCAAAACCATGCGCTTCCAGAAAGGGCGTAATCCACTCGAAGCCCCACTCCAACGGCCGCACCACGCGATTCTCATCGCGGGTCGTCAGCGCCGTCTCCCACCGGTACATCCAGTCTGCGTAGATTTTTTTGAACATAGTTTAAGTCAAGTTTATCAGCGACGATAAAACCACCAACCGGGTGCCGGGTGCCCCACCTTAGCCGATTCGCGCACTTTTGCGAATCGGCTAAGGTGGGATTGAGCAAGCCTAATTCTGTTTTCCCCGCCGCAGTTCCAGATACTCCTGCGTGAACCACCCCAGGCTGAGCAGGGTAATCAACGCAATCACCGTTTGCGAGATGACGCAGTAGACACACCACGCTCCCAGCGCAAACTCCTCAATAAAGGTAAGGCGCAGGGCAAAGCCCATGCCCACCAGGGCGCAAAGAAAGACCAGAAATCTCAGCCGCTTGAAAGCCAGGCCGCCAATCACCAGATAGCCGGCAATGCCAATGATGGCAACCGGGATATGCAGGATCTCGGCAAAAGGGCTGTGATTGACCACGCCGCAGTCCCAGACCGCGTTGATCGAGCAGGCTTCGATGGCGTTGCTGTAGTGAACATGCAGAGCCAGCGCGGAGACGACAACGCCAGCCAGGGCCAGGAGTGCAAGGATGTATCGCATCGCCCAAATCCTAACATAGACCGCTCTGACAACTCTGTGCGCAAGAGTCCCCGTGCCCCATCCTTTCCTGGTCTTTTGTTTGCAATCATGCGCAGCGGCGCGGGTATCATGCTCTCCCGGCTAACGCGCTACCATGAACTCATGCCCGCCGACGCCAATCCCGCGAGATCGCTCCGCGTAGCCTTTTTCGGAGGCAGTTTTGACCCGCCCCATCGGGGCCATCTAGCCGTAGCGCGTGCGGCGCTGCAGGCGTTGCATCTCGATCGCGTCCTCTTTGCTCCCGTAGGCTCTCAGCCGCTCAAGCCGCAAGGCTCTTCGGCCAGCTTTGAACAGCGCGTCGCCATGACCCGTCTGGCCATTGCCAACCAACCCGGCTCCGAACTCTCGCTAGCCGACGCTTCCCTGCCTGACGGGTCACCCAACTACACCTGGGATTCTCTTCAAACTATCCGCGCCGCATTGCCCCCAGACAGCGATCTCTTCTGCCTGATGGGCGCCGACTCCCTTGCCGGGATTCGCCGCTGGCATCGCGCCGCCGATCTGCTCTTTGCCGCACCATTCATCGTCGCCTCCCGTCCCGGCGAGCAGTTGGATGACCTCACCGCACTGCTTCCCGAAGGCCTGGTTCTGGAGTCTGCTCCCGCAACGCAAGCCGGGGGGATAGAGCTGCGCTGTTACCTTCTACGCAATGCGGCTGGAGTAACTGCCCCCTTCTACTTATTGCCAGGACTGCATGTCGACATCAGCGCCACCGCAATTCGCAGCGGCCAGCAGGCCTCGACGCTACTTCCGGGTCCCGTTTCCGAATACATCCGCGCCCACAAACTCTATCCATAACAGCGGTTTTACTTGCTACTCCCGCAGGTTGCGGCTACGATTAAGGTTGGAGAATATTCTCACCGCATGACAATTGAAGAAGCACGCCAGCAAACCCGCCTCTTGGTCCAGGTAGCAGCAGCAGCCTGTGAAGATAAAAAGGGCGAAGATACCCGCATCCTCGAGCTCGATCCGGTTGATTCCGGCCTCTCGGATTTCTTTCTCATCACCTCCGCCACCAACGAGCGTCAGGCCACCGCCATCGCCGACGAGATCGAGATGCGCCTCAAGAAGGACCACGGCGTCCGGCCCAACTCCGTCGAGGGCCGCCGTCAGGGTGAATGGATCCTGCTCGATTACGTGGACTTCGTGGTTCACGTCTTTCAGGCCGAGAAGCGCGCCTTCTACGACATCGAGCGCCTGCGCAAATCCGCACGTCCGCTGACCCCTGCCCAACTCGACGCCGAACTGACCGCCGCTCTGACCGCCAAAACCCGCGCTACCCGCGTCAAGGCCGAGCCGGCTGCGGCTAAAAAGACAGCGGCCAAGAAGGCCGTGGCCAAAAAGTCCGTCGTGGTTAAGGCCGCAGCTCCCAAGGCCAAGCCGGTTGCCACCAAGGAAGCCAAAAAGGCTCCTGCCAAGAAGGTTGTTGCGATTAAGGCCAAGCCCGAGGCTGCCAAGAAAACAGTAGCCAAAAAGGCAGTTCCCGCCAAGGCCGTCAAGGCTCCCGCGAAGAAGACAGCCGTCAAGGTAGTTGCCAAGAAGGCTGTTGTTGCCAAGGCCAAGCCGGTAACAGCCAAAAAGGCCGTACCCACAGCAAAGCCGGTCGTTGCCAAGAAAGCTCTCAAGGCTCCAGCCAAGAAGGCTGTAGTTGCCAAGGGCGCGATCGCCAAGAAACCTGTTGCAAAGAAGGTTTCTCCCGCAGTGAAGGTTGTAGCCAAGAAGCCGCTCGCGGCAACCAAGGCGACATCTCCCTCCAAGGTTACCGTTAAGACGAAGGTCGCAGCTCCTGCCAAGGTCACTGCCGCCACCGCTAAGGCAAAGCGGCTCGCCAAGAAGCCGACCGCAGCGGACAAGACTTACCTGAAGCGCGCCAGGGCAAAGAAGGCCGTCGCCAAGAAGCTGGTAGCGAAGAAGAAAAGCGGCAAGTAGGCTTACAGCGGTTCCAGAATAGTCGCCCACCGATGTTGCCGACCCGCAGTGCATGAAACCGGCGGAGGGAGCAGGGGCCTTCAGGCCCCTGAACAGAGGACAGTTCGAGTCTGGCCTTTAGGCCCGGGCATCTTTCACGCCTATTTGTTTTGTTGTATTTGCGTTTTTGTTTCTTCCTGGCAATGCCCAGACTGGCTCAGTCGATACAAACACCAAGGGCGTCCGCCGAAGCGGACGCCCTTGGTGTTCTGCTGTTGAAAGCTGCTTAGAAAGTCAGCTTGGTGGTGAACTGAATGACACGAACCGAGTCATCTCCACCCATGCCCGCGCCGTAGATGCTGGTCGGCGGGCCTTCGGCGTAAGTGGAGCTACCAAACGTTGCGCTGTCGATCAACGAAGTCGGATTGACAAAGCTCGGATGGTTCAACAGGTTGAAGAATGTTGCTCCGATTTGCAGCTTGCTGGCTTCACCCAACTGGCGCAGATCGAAGGCCTTCTGAATGGTCATATCGGTGTCGAAGTAGTGCGGTCCATAGAACTGGTTGCGCTCCGTCTGTCCGAAGGGAGAGACATTGGTGTAGTGCGGGAAGTTCGCAGACGTTAAGCAAGCAGTCTTGGCAGAGCTGGGACCGCAGTGGTGCGGGGTGCCATGAGCAGCCGCGATCGGCGCATAACCGCTGCCCTGATCGTAATTGTTAACCCCCCAGTCGGACACGTATGCCATGGGCGTAAAGGGATTGCCGCTGTCGTAGTAGACCGTACCGCTGATCTGCCATCCACCGGTCGCCATCTTCGGTCCGCCAAAGTGCGGCATCACATACAGATAGTTGCCGCTGAAGTACTGGCGGATGTCGTAGTCCGAGTTGCCGTAGTTCCCGTGCAGATTGTAAGGGTTGATTTGAGTGGTGATGCTGCCGCCGTTGAAGGGCAGAATGCCGCCATTGGAGATTTCGTCCAGGCTGTGGCTCCACGCATAGTTCACCTGGGCAGTCAGTCCGTGCCCCTGATGACGCACGGCAACAATCAGGCCATTGTAGTTGGAAGCGGCTTCGCTTTGAATCTCGTTGACCGAGCCAAAGCTTGGTGCAGGTGCATTGGCAGGAACGCCAAAGATGCCAGCTGCGGCATTGACTCCGACGTTTTGGTTGGGCTCATGGAAGCCATGGTTGCCGACATAACCAACCTGGAGGCTGTCGGACTTGGTGATGGCGCGCTGAATGCGCAGATTCCACTCTTCGTAGGTGGGGTAATGCAAGTTTGCCGCTACGGTGGTGAAGTTGGGCGCCGAGAAGTTCGAATCTGCGGCCAACATGGAGTTGAAGCTGCCGCCCTTGGCAAAACCGTTCTCCAGGACGGAATTTGCAGTAGCAATCAAAGACTGTGCGCTGCTGGCACTGGCGGGATTAAGCGCCAGGACAGGAAGTCCATTGCCCGGTGCGAGCGCGTCTCCAAGCATCGTAAATGAAGTCGTCAGAGGAGCATTATTCAGCATGGTGTCAGCAATGGTGCCAGGGAAGACATCAGTGAAGATTCCGACGCCGCCGCTCACCACAGTCTTCGAACCAACACTGGGCGACCAGTTGAAGCCAAGACGTGGTTCCAGCATGAAGGCCTGATAGTTGGTAAAGGCCTTGTTCAAGCCGGACTTGATCTGTGCGTTGTAAGCACCCGATGCGCTGTTCAGCGGTGAGCTGGCTGCCAGAGTGAAGAAGTCGCCACCAAAGTTGGAGAGGCAGTTCTTCGTGCACGCTGGGTTGGAATTGCGCTCCAGACGAATGCCGCCGGTGATGGTCAGATTGTCCATCGGCTTCCAGTCATCCTGCACATAGAAACCAAGAGTGTACAAGCTGAGAGGAAGATCGGTGTTGGTGGTGGTGTTTTGCACCCCAAGTAGTGCTTGGCCCTCAGCAAGGCTGGCCTTCGTTACATAAACCAGTGGGGTGCTGAATTCACCCGTGTCATGATCGGAGACATCGTCCTTTTTGAAGGCAAATCCCGCCTTCAGCGTGTGCTTGCCCAGGTTGTAGCTGAAGTCATCGGCAAGTTGATACTGAGTAACGTTGCGTCCTTCGGGCCACGCGAGACCATTATTGTCCAGGGTGCTCAGGAATCCGTCGTAGGACAGCATCTGGAACGGGAAGGTGCTGGCCTCAAGGGCGGGGTTCTTGGCAACGAAGAGCGCACCGTACCATGATCCCGTAACCAGAAACTGGTTGGAGGCCTTGGAGCCAAAGGTGTGAGTCTCCGCCATCTGACCTTCATAGTCCGGCTGATCGCTCTGCGCGCTGAAGGCCGAATTGATCGGGTCGGTGTAGCTCGGCTGAACGCCATGATCATACTTGAAGTGGATAAACATGCGGTCGTTTTCCGAGATGTTTTCGTCCACGCGAGCGGTGATCATTCTTTCCAGCAAATTGAACTTGGAGGGTACTACCAACTGCAGTTCGTCCGGATCTCCGCCTGCTACCGCTTTCGCATTGGCATAATTCGCCGTTCCGTTATAAACCTTAAACATGTTGTTATAGAAGGCGCACTGTGAAGAGATCACATTTTTGTTGTTCGTGTACAGGCTGCTGGAGGCATTGTCGCACTTGCCATCAGCACCGACCACGCTGGTTTCCCACGCGGAGCTGGGCAATTCCAAGGTGTTCTGACTGGAGGTGATGAAGCTGACACCTTCGGTGTTGAAAAAGAAGAAGGTCTTGTTCTTGATAACCGGTCCGCCAACGGCGGCGGCCCACTGGTTGTCGTTGGAGAATGGACGAGCATCACCTTGGCGCTTGACGAACCAATCGTTCGCATTCAGCGAACGTCCGTTCCAATCCCACTCCGCATTGCCGTGGAACTTGTCGCTGCCGCCGCGGGTGATGGAGTTGATCTGCGCTCCGCCGAAGCTGCCATACTGCACGGCATAGGCGTTGGTGACTACGTTCACTTCTGCAACATCGTTCAGGCCGAGCAGCAGGTTCGAGGGGCCGGAGTTGTTCAGGTTGAGGAAGGGATCGTTGACCTGCATGCCGTTCATGGTGAAGTTGTTTGAGGTACCGGGCAGGCCGAAGACCGAGAAGTTGCCGTAGCCGGTCATGCTGCTGCCGGCGTTGGCGCCGGTGTTCATCACCACGCCGGGCGCGGTCTGTGCGGCATAGGTGATATCGCCGCCGGGGTTGGGTACCGCCTGCAGCTGTTCCAGATTGATTTCGGTATTCAACTGCGCATCGTCGGTCTGCAACAGTTGCGCGTTGGCATCAACATGCACCGTCTCCGAAGCAGCTCCCAGAGAGAGGTGAAGATTCTGCGTAATGATCTGACCAATCGTGACATTGACCGTAACGGAGGTGGCCTTGAAGCTAGGCGCCGAAACCTCGATTACATAAGAACCGGGCTTGAGCAGCGAGAACCGGTATCCGCCGGTTGCCGAAGTCGTTGCGGTGTTCTTGCCACCGTTTTCTTTATTGATAGCCTTGACAGTAGCCCCGGAGACGGCAGCGCCGCTGGGATCGGTTACTGTGCCAACGATATCGCCAGCCAGCGTGGATTGTGCGCTCGCGGCGGGACTGAAGCCCGTTCCCGAGAAGATTCCGCAGAGCACAAACAACATCGCTACTGCTAGAACCGGGACCGCATAATGAAACCGGAAAACTCGCATGAAACTCCTCCAAAATCGGCAAAAGCGCTAACCTCCGTAAAGAGGTCATTTGCTTCGTGGGACTATCTTCCTGCGGCTCGGCTCGAGGGGTACCGATCCGCTGTGGACGGACAAATTTTCTACTCGTAATGCGAAGAGGCGTCGTACGCCGCGCTGCCCCAAGATTTGCGTCTTGCTCTGGCAAATTCGGAAACACCGCGTTACGGCGGTTTGGCTTCTACTTGCAACTTGCGTGCCAAACATCAATTTTTGGCGCTTTGTTGATGAATGTTGTAATAACGCGGCTTTTACACATTTGGCCAAGAGCTCAAGAGATGTGCAAAATACATAAAATAGTAAGCAGCAATATTTTTATCCCGAATACCATTTTATCTGATTCCATATTTAATAGATGTCCGGCAGCAAAGTTTGCGCCCCATACGCTATCCTCCTGTTTATGTTGCTTACCGTTGCCCATGTCGGCGCTCGCACTGGATCGGGTGCAAAGTCCGGAAAAACCGCCAAGGATGGCGCGGAGGCGCTCACTCATCTTTATCTGGAGCGTTGCACCCCCTACGCCAATTGCCAGACCGAAGCCTTCAAATCGGAGGAAGCGTTGCTCGATTGGTTGCAGCGCCAGCAGGGTCGTACCCCTGCCGTTGCCGTTTTGCTCGACAGCCGCGGCCGGCAAATGAGCTCCGAGGCCTTTGCCGGCTGGCTTGGCGCCCGTCGCGATGATGGCGCACAGCACATCGTGATGGCCATTGGCCCCGCCGATGGCTGGTCCGACGATGCTCGCAAACGCGCTCACCTGCTGCTTTCCTTTGGCCCCATGACGCTGGCCCACTCTCTGGCCCGGCTGGTGCTCGCCGAGCAGGTCTACCGCGCTTTCACCATTCTGGCCGGACATCCCTATCACGGCGGGCACTAATGGAGACGGCCGTCTGCTGACAGCTGGCTGCAAACAGTCAAGGTTGGTTGGTAAGCATTCGGCATCCTTGGCTGGAGCGGCATAGAATATTGATTGAGCAACTGACAGCGGACAGCAGCAGCTTGCAGTCTTCTATTTCTGACCAATCCACCAGCTTTCAGCTTTTTGCGGCTTGCTGTCAGCTCTTTCGGAGAAAGAATGTCCTGGTTCAAGCGTGAGAATGGCGAATACGAGTCCTTGCCCGCCGGCAATGCTGCCTTGTCGCAGGATGCAGCCGAAAAGCAAGTACGCACCGAAGGTCTTTGGGTGAAGTGTCTGGGTTGCCGCCAGGTGATCTGGAAGGCCGATCTGGAAGCGAACCTGAATGTTTGCCCCAAGTGTCAGCATCACTTCAAACTCGGCGCACGGCAGCGCATCAGCATGCTGCTCGACCCCGGTTATGAGTTGGTCGATACCGGCCTGCGCTCCACCGACCCCTTGCAGTTCACCGATGTGAAGAGCTACAAGTCACGTCTGCGCAAGGCACAGGAGAGCACTGGCCTCAACGACGCCATTCTCAACGCCGTCGGCCGCATGGGTTCGCATGAAGTTGTGGTCAGCGCCATGGAGTACAGCTTTATTGGCGGCTCGATGGGCGCGGTAGTCGGAGAGACGATTGCCCGCGCCGCAGATCGTGCCCGCGAGACGCGCAAGCCCCTGATCGTCGTCGCCGCCTCCGGTGGAGCACGCATGATGGAGGGCGTGGTCAGCCTGATGCAGATGGCCAAGATCTCCACCACCCTGGCCCAGCTCGACGACGCCAAGCTGCCCTATATTTGTGTACTCACTGACCCCACCACAGGTGGCGTCACCGCGAGCTTTGCCATGCTGGGTGATCTGAATATCTCCGAGCCCGGCGCACTGATCGGTTTTGCCGGTCCCCGAGTTATCGAGCAGACCATCCGTCAGAAGTTACCCGAGGGCTTTCAGCGTGCCGAGTTCCTGCTGGAAAAGGGCTTTCTTGATGCCGTCGTACCTCGTCGCGAGATGAAGCAATACATCATCCGCGCGCTGGACTTCATGAAGACCTAGCTAATTCGTGACTTTCATCGGGCACGGGCTCTTCCGTGCCCTTTTTCTGCTTTCAACAGGCATCTTTGAACCCGAGTTATCCTGTTTATCATATAGATCTTGTTGAAATGTGGATATATAGCACTTAATACATAGCTTTTCGCTTCATTATTAACTGATTTGCCAATAAATGGGCGGTTTTGAAAGTGGCCCATAAATTGCTACTCGGAAATTATGGCATAACGATTTCATTACTGACTTCATTTTGAATGCCTTATTCTTTCGGCCAGTTTCTTTTTCTCCCTTCGAGTAGTTATGCGGACGCGAACGTTTCCTGAACCGGTGTTTTCTAAAGTTTTTGGAGGAAATTTTGACCAGATTTACCCAGTCCCTTTCTGTTCTTTTCTTGTTCTTGGTGGCGATCGTTTGCGCTCCAGCGCAGACCAGTAAAGGAACTCTCACCGGAGTCATTCGCGACAGCAGCGGTGCAGTTCTGGTGAATGCCTCGATCCATGTGAAGAACAGCGATACCGGTGAAGCGCGTAGCACCACGTCTTCAACTCTCGGTGCCTATCGTTTCGACGCTCTGACCCCTGGCAAGTACACATTGCATGTTTCGTCTGCGGGCTTCGAGCAGTTCAGCGCGACCAACCTCAATGTGACGGCCTCCCAGGTGGTCTCGTTCGACGCAACACTGAAGCCCGGCCGCGTCGATCAGACCGTCTCCGTCGCCGCCAACGATGTGCTGCTCAACCAGGAGAACGCCTCGCTTTCGGCATCCATCTCTGCCGTGAACATGACCGAGTTGCCGATCTTCTCGCTCAATCCCATTGAGGTGTTGACCACTGTCCCCGGCGTGCAGGTTGTCAGCAATTCTGGCTTGTCCAACGGTCAGGAGATTCAGGTCAGCGGCGCTCGTCCTCGCGCCAACAACTACATGATCGATGGCCAGGAGATCAACGACGCCGACATCGGCGGTCAGGCTGTTCAGCCCGGCATTCCCGCCATGTTCTCCGACACCGTGATCTACACCCACAACGCCCCGGCGGAGTTTGGTCGCGCCTCCGGAGGCGTGGTGAATCTGATCACCAAGAGCGGCACCAACACCCCGCACGGATCGGCCTGGGAGCTCTATTCCGGGTCCGGCCTCAACTCCACCGACGGCCAGAGCCGGCAGATTCTCCCACGCAGCCGCTCGCATAAGGCCCGTTACGACGAGCAGCAGTTTGGTTTCACCGCCGGCGCGCCCATCATTCGCAACAAGCTTTTTGCCTTTGGCACAGCTCAGTGGTCTCGTTACTACGGAAATGAAACAGCCTCCGATGTCTATCTGCCCAATGCCGCCGGCATCGCGCTGCTAAAGACCATTGCTGGGGGCGGCAATGCCACCACGGCTACCAATGCCAATCTCCTGCTCGCGTACCTCTCCAATGCTTCCTATCTTTCGTCTTTTTCTGACTTTACCGGCACTACGGTCAGCAAGAGCATGGGCAGTGCCTGCCCGGTCTCAACACCCGCCTGCAGCATGACTGTCGATACATTTTTGCGTCCTGCCACTCCTGAAGTCGCCCCCGATACCCAGTGGATGTATCGCATTGACTACACCCCCACGGTGAAAGACACTTTCTCGGCCCGCTATCTGCATGACCGCGCCAGCCTGACGCCGGATTTCTTCACCAACGGAACATCTTTGCCGGGCTTTGATTCCATGCAGGGTGGTCCTTCGGAGCTCGGTCAAGGCACCTGGACTCACGTCTTCTCTTCCTCTTTGGTCAATGAGTTTCGTGCCGCTGAGACCCGTATCAGCTATACGTTTGCTGCTACCGCCGCTTCAAAAGCTAACCCTCTATACACCGCTCCACAAATTTCAATAGGGTTAGAAACTGATTTCACTGAGCTTGGTTTTAACCAGAACGCTAATCAGGCGCGCAGCCAGGATATGTATCAGTTTCAGGACACCCTCTCCTGGACGCACGGCCGCCACACCGTGCGCGTCGGCGCCGACATCGGCCGCCGTATCGAGATGGATCTCAACGGCCTCGACTTCAACGGTACATTGACTTTTAATGACGGTGGCAGCGGAACTTATGCTATCGGAAATTTCCTACTGAACCAGCTCGGACCTTCCGGATACGCCCAGCGTGATTTTGGCAGCCCCCGCGTCGATCCGCACAGCTGGCGCTCTGGCCTCTTTGCTCAGGACGACATCAAGCTTTTGCCCAATTTCACCGTCAACCTCGGCATCCGTTGGGATTACTTTACGAACCCCGACAACTCCTTACCGTATCCCGCAATCGACCCCAGCAGCGCTGCCTCGCTGTATGGAAATATCGATACCGTATACAAGGTCAAGGACAACAAGCACAACATCGCACCGCGTGTCGGATTTGCCTACACTCCGCGCCAGGGTGGCTGGTTTGCGGATGGCAAGACTGTTATCCGTGCCGGTTTCGGCATGTTCTTTGACTCAGAATTCACAAATATCACCACCAATTCAGCCGCTTCCGCCCCTAATATCTCCAGCGGCCTGTTGGAATCCACGACCGGTAACGGGCTTGCCAATGCTACTGGTCTCATCCCTCAAATTACTTCCGCTGTGAGCAACTATTCGACCGTTGAGAGCGTAGACAAGAACATCACGTCGCCTTACACTCCGGAGTGGAACCTCACTGTAGAGCGGGAATTACCTGGACAGGTCGGTCTCAGCGTCACCTATGCTGGTGCGCGCGGAGTCAAGCTCTTCGCCAACCAGCAATACAACTACTTCGACTTCAACACTGGCGAACGTTTGAATACAAATCGTGGTGCAATCATTGCCCGCGGCAATTATGCTGACTCAGACTACAACGGTCTCGAAGTGGGTGTTCGGCATACCTTCAGCCACGGCTTGGCTGTGAATGGTTCCTACGTCTACAGCAAGACCATGGACGATGGATCAGAGATCTTTTCCACCAACGCCATCACCACCTCCTACACCGCCAACCTGGCACCCGGAGGTCGTGGTCAGGATTGGGGTAACTCGGCCTATGACCACCGCCAATATGCAGCCTTCACTTACGTCTGGAACCCCGCCGGCTTCCGCTCCGAGAGCAAGTACACCGATACGGTACTCAGCGCTCTGAGCCGTCACTGGACAATTTCTGGTACTTCTCGCTTTCAGTCCGGCGCCTACACCAACGTCAACTATGGTGGTCTCGATTCCAACGGAGACGGCAGTTCCTACAATGACCGACCACTTGTCGGAAACAAACATGCCGCCATGTCTTCAGTAGCCGTTGACGGGATTTATCTGGGTGCGCCCGCTGCTGGAACTTATTACGATCTTGGCGCCCTGCAGTCCGCAGGAAATTTTGTGCTTGTCAACCCCAACTCATCCCGCTGGATCATTCCTTACGGACCGCAATATCTGCATCAGGAAGTCGGCCGCAACAGCTTCCTCAATCCGGGCATGCTGAATAACGATATGGCTCTGGAAAAGGCCTTCCCGGCGCGTTTCTTGCGCGCTGACAAGGGGCAATTCGTATTCCGCGCCGAGGCTGAGAACATCGCCAACCACAATAACGTGAACCTGGTCGATGTGAATTTGCTTGATGTAGGTACTTCGGCCTTCATGAATAAAGCGAACGGTCGTGAAGGTTCGGGCAATAATTTGAGCGGGAATCGAAACATTCGCTTCTGGGCCAAGTACACCTTCTAAACCTGCCTGGCTATCAAGCACAACGGCGCCCCAAAGGGCGCCGTTCTTTTTTGTACTCTTGAAATCCATTGCTTTTCATCAATCACGGTCTTCATCCGATTGCCCTGCCCGACTGAACCACTTCTTGGAGTTGGACTGTGCTTGCTGTCGGAAGGAAATCCGCAGCCCGTTCCGCGGGGATGGATTAATGATTCTGGGCCACAACTTTCTTGCAGTCTATTTCCGACTGTTGCTTCACAATCGGAATGTAGCCGCACTGAAGGTGAGGGTGTCTCAAGGCAGGCGTTTGCCAAATTGAGAAATCACAGGAGGACCCCCTCCCCCCTATGAAAAAGTCCATGTGACTGAAAATAGTAGGGAATTGGTTAAAAACTCCATCGTTGAGGAGATCCCTGTTCGTTTCATATTGCGCTACAGCGGCTCCAGGTCTCTGTACTCTGGGCTTCCGACATATCTCCGCATTGCTCCGCGGCAGAGAAAGAAAAAACCCGGCATCTCGGCCGGGTTTTTCTTTCTGTCTGAACTGCTGTTCAGCCGATCAGATCCGCATCGGCATCAGCACATAGCGGTATTTGTACTCCGCTTCCGGGTCTTCGGGGCGCATCTGGCCGGCCGATTGCGAGTCCTTGAACTCCAGCCGTACCTCGCCTTCGTTGCTCAGCGCCTTGAGGAACTCCAGAATATAGCCGGAGTTGAAGCCCACCATGATCGGCTCGCCGTCATAAGGCGTATCGATGGTGTCTTCGCTCTCGCCCGACTCGGTCGAACTGGAGCTGATCTTCAGCTCATTGCCCTCCAACCGCAGCCGGATGGCTCCAGAGCGTTCGTCTGCGAACTGCGCCACGCGCTGGATAGCCGAGGCCAGCTCGCTCGACCGTACCACGGCAAACCGGGTATTGTCGCGCGGCATCACCGCCTCGAAGTTGGGGAACTGCCCGCTCAGCTTGCGCGAGCTGAGCGTACGGTGTCCAACGCGGAAGAAGAGATTGTGCTCGTCGTCGGCAAATTCCACTTCGTCGGCGTCGGAGACCGAGAGCAGTTGCAACAGCTCATGCAGCGCCTTGCGGGGAATCAGAACCCGCTTTTCGCCACTGATGCCTACAAGGTTCTCATTGGGTTTTTCCACAAACGAAAGCCGATGGCCGTCGGTGGCCACCATGGCCAGCGATTCGGACTTGAGAACCAGAAGTGCACCGTTGAGCGTGTAGCGCGACTCCTCGTTGGAGATGGCGAAGATGGTGCGCGCAATCAGCGTCTTTAGCACCACAACCGGAATGCTGGTCGCGGTGATCGCCGGGAACTCTGGCACCTGGGGGTAGTTGGCGCGGGCCATGCCCACCATCTTGGTGTTGGAGCGGCCGCTGCGTATTTGCACCCAGTGATTCTCCAGCAGCTTGATCGAGATCTCGCCATCCGGCAGCAGCTTGATGTAGTCGTAGAGCTTGCGCGCCGGAATGGTGCAGGATCCCGCTTTTTTCACCTTCACCGCAGCGCTGGTGCGGATCGCCTGGTCCAGATCGGTCGCCGTGATGTTCAGGCGGTCGTCCTCGGCTTCGATCAGGAAGTTGGACAAAATCGGAATGGTGGTCTTGCGCTCCACGACGCTTTGCGTGGCGGTAAGCTCTTTGACCAGATCCTGGCGGCTTACGGTAATCTCCATCGCTGCCCCCTGTGATGCCGGTTTTTCCAATTCGGTTTCCACGTTCGACATGAACACACCCTCACTCTACGGCGGTACAACCCACCGTGCTCAGCACAAATCACACTGGCCACACTCTACAACAACCGGCGGCTTCGCGGAAACTGCTGTGTTTTCTACTTCTCGATTGTATTCACCCCAGCCGGTACCCTGCTGGTGGAAAAACAGGACGGTTGTCTGGATTCCCTGTCTTTACGCGGCTTTTGCCTGGGCTGTTGCTCTCGGAACCCTCCACGCAGCCTTTTCAAAGGCGAGCCTGGCAGGTGCGACGGGTGTGGATTGTGGTTGTTCAGTAACAAATACTCACAGTAGTACCCGTAGTTCAGCTCGGAAATGTGGATATTCTTCTTAACATTCTGATTCTATAACGCTTTACAAAAGTTCGAGTTTTCCTAAAACTGGGCTGTGCAAATGAGGAGATTTGGATATCCGGTGCAATTGACCTTATTAAGGGTATCTCTTTCCCACGTCTCCCACAGGGGAGCTCATTTCCCCTGTGTAAAGCTGGGCAGCTTTGTGGAATGTTGTGTTTCGTACCTTTAAACACATCGGTTGATAGTGACCAACTATCCACAATCTGGTTGAACTGATCACTCAAACACTTGTCCCGGAAGATCGCAAAGGGAAGGTAAATTGTGTTTTTGGTGCGGTTCAGCAGCTTATCTACGAAAGCAGAATATTTTTATTGTTGCTATCGAACCTGGTTTTTGTTGCGGCGATGCGATTTTGCTGGAGAGTGCTGAAGGTTTGCGACGGGTGTGGATTGTGGAGGAAGATAGTTACATACAACTAACAGTACCCGTAGTTCATCGCGGAAAAGTGGAAATTCAACTCAATCGGTTTTTAATGATCGGTTTACAGACGGACAAGTTTTCCTAAAACTGGACTGTGCAAATGAGGAGATTTGGATATCCCGCTACAACCCATCCATGGTGGCCCCTCTTTCCCACGATTCGCACAGACAGGCTAAAAATGGCTGTGAAAACTCGATCGTATTTGTGTAAAAACCACATAAAGTGAATGATATCAATGATATGAGATAGTCGTGTTTTCCAATATTTTTCATTTTAGCGGCATTGGTCCAGATGAATACACAGATGTCGATTCTAGAAGTTGGCTTCCCATTGCTGTACCGTTGAGAGAGTGAAGAGGCTGGATATTCGGTGTCTCTTCGCAGAGTTTCGTAAACTAGGGAACAGGGGGCTTTCGCCATGGGAATCGATATCGCGCGTCTGGAAAGCCAGTTGTTACAGATGTCCGTGGAAGGCGCGCCGGGGCGGGAGTTCTGCGAAGCAATCTCTGAGTTGGCGAACACCGGAAGGTTCGAACACCTGCGTACGGCGCTGCCCGGGATCGTCTACAACGAGATGTGGGCCCGCTATCAGCAGGACCCGGCGGCTTTTGTGGCGGGTTGGAAGTTGCTGGGCCACGAGATGCAGCAGGGATTCATTCAACACGCCAGACAGCGTTTGACCTCTCTGACTCGACTCCAGCAATTGAATGCAGAAAGCACCACTCCAGCATGGCAAGAGATTCAACGGGCCCTTGATGGTCAGCAAAATGATTTGTTGCGTGCTGCCTTTGCCATGGAGCTGTTGGAACTGGTGGAACCCGCTGTCTTTCGCGCGACCCATCTGCGCGAATGTGTTGTGGGTGAACCCAGCTCCGAAGAAGCAGATCGATATCTGGACGAGGCTACTCGCTGTTATTTTTATGGATTGTTTACCGCCTGTGCAGTCATGGCGCGATCTGTTCTTGAAGAGGCAATCAAGCAAAAACTGCCTCCAGCGTTGACCAAACTGCTTCGCACCCGCTATCGCAATGCTCCAACGTTGGGGAACCTGCTCCACGAGGTCAACAACAACCTGACCATGACCGGATTTGATGCGGATTTTCCCCGCGTTGCAAACCAGGTCAACGACGTTGGCAAGAAGGCTGTTCATCAGGGGCTTCTCTCTGAAGACGAAGCCCGCACCTGCCTGCAAATGGCTCGTGAGGCTCTGCAACTTCTTTTGCGGCAGTGATTCGTCTCATATTGCAGGGATGCGGCTTTTATACTGAAATTGCATGTCCTACGCTGCGGCCATCCAAGCCTTGAATGCCATGACCCCCGAGCTGCATACAGCTCCCGGTCATGAGCGCCGTAAGTTCTCTTTGGATCAGATTCGGCTGCTGTTGGCTGCCTTGGAAGATCCGCAACTCCGTTTCCCGTCGGTTCTGATTGCCGGAACCAACGGCAAAGGCTCTACGGCTTCCACTCTAGCTTCAATTCTGAACGCTTCCGGCCTTCGCACGGGCCTGTATACCTCGCCGCATCTGGAGCGGATCAACGAACGTATCCGCATCGGTGCGGATGAAATTTCGGATGAAGTCTTTGCCAGATTGTATTTTCAGGTGAAAGGCGCAGCCGAGTCTTTACTGAGCGCCGGTCAAATACCCCATCTCCCCAGCTTCTTCGAGTTTCTGACGGCTATCGCATTTCTGTATTTTTCTCAGCAGGGCATAGAGATAGCCGTGCTTGAGGTTGGCATGGGCGGTCGTCTCGATGCCACAAACGTAGTTGAGCCACTGATTTCGGTCATTACTGACATCTCTCTGGATCATACCGAGTGGCTGGGTTCTACCATCAACGCCATTGCCAGGGAGAAAGCCGGGATTCTCCGCCCCGGGGGCGTCATGGTCACGCTGCCGCAGCTTGCTGAGGCTAATCAGGCTCTGGGAGAGGTAGCGGTAGCCTTGGATGTGCGCGGGGTCAACGCGGCCGTTTATATGCCACCGATGGGTATTGCCGCCAGCGCGTCCTATACCGTTGAAGCACTGGGAGCGGCAATCGAAGTTCATTCGCCTCTTTCTGGCTCTCATCAACAGCGCAATGTTGCCCTGGCAATTGCTACAGCCGTTGAATTGGCTGAGAAACATGGATTTTCCATCACTCCCGCATCCTTGTCCGCGGGTATCAGTTCGACTCGGTGGCCGGGCCGCTTTGAGCGCCTTTCGGTCGACGGAATCGACTGGGTTCTCGATGTGGCTCATAACCCCGCCGGCGCCTGGGCGCTTCGTTCCGGTTTGAACGGACTCTGCGGATTTGATAAGTCCTGCACTCTGATCTTCAGTTGCCTGCGGGACAAGCCCGTGGTTGAACTCGCCCGCATTCTTTTTCCCATCTTCGCGCAGGTGATTCTTGCCCCGCTTCACAGTCCACGCGCAGCTTCTCTTGAAGAGCTGCAAGGAGCGGCTGCTGAGGTTGGCATCGAGACCCGTCGCGAGGATTCCATCCGGTCCGCACTCGAACTGGCCCGGCGGAGTTCATCAGGTGGTTTGGTGGTGGTTTCCGGTTCGGTCTATCTGGTTGGCGAAGCGCGGTCGCTGCTTCTGAAAGGTTTTTGAATGAGTCGCAGGCCCAGTCCTTTGCCCTGGATCTACCGCTGGCGCACCAACCTGGTTCAGACCCCGGCCTTCGCCGTGGCTACCATTCTCTGCGGCTCACTTTCACTTCTCATATCGCTGGCTGATCGGCGCGGGCGCGTCCAGCATCGAATTGCCAGGGTTTGGGCGCGGCTCTGTGTCTGGATATCAGGCTCAAAGATCGTCGTTCTTGGCGCAGAGAATCTGAGCAAGAGTCCCGTTGTCGTATTTGCCTCTAATCACACCTCCTACATGGATACGCCAGTGATATTTGCATCAATTAAGGTGCAATTTCGTATTCTTGCCAAGAAGGAACTATGGCCTATCCCATTCATAGGATGGTACTTAAACCGTTCTGGGCAGCTTCCTATCGATACTGGTAACCCCCGCGCCACACTCTCCAGTCTGGGTACCGCTGCCAGGGCATTGCGTTCCGGTATGCCACTGTTTGTCTTCCCGGAAGGCGCCCGCACGCAGACTGGTGAATTGCAGCCATTTCTGTCTGGAGCCGCCTATCTTGCGATTCGTGCCCAGGTTCCTGTGGTCCCGATTGCTTTGAGTGGGGTCTACGATCTTCTGCCCATTCACACACATCACTTTTATCCAGGAACGTTGACCCTTCATGCCGGCGAGCCGATTGAAACCGCTGGAATGTCTGTCCGGCAGGTCGATGAGCTGACGGAACGGTTGCGCACTGCGATTGCTGAGTTGCGTGAGTCAGGCAGCAGGGAATTGGCTGAGACCGCAGTGGGCGTTTAACTTCTCTTATCAAGCAGAATTGTCTGGCCAATTTGTTCTCGGCCAAATGCAGAACCGGTGAGTTTCCTGGGGTGTGACGACACTCTTACACGTTACTTTTGCGCACAATATTTTGACGGGCTTGGCTTCTTTCTGTCCTGTGAGTAAACTGAGCAGTGATGTCTATTCACATCGCTATCCCCGAGCCCACGAGTTGCGATTCCGCTTATAATCAGCGGTCGTTGCCTTCCTATCTTTCCGCCTTACGCTCCGCTGGCGCTACGCCAGTTCTTGTACCCCTGCATGAGCGTCAGGACCGTGTTGCGCGCCTGCTTTCGACGGTGCAGGGAATTCTTTTGCCAGGCAGTCGCTGTGATGTAGACCCGCAACGCTACGGCCAAATTGCTGTTCCCGAGTGTAGCGAGTCCGATCCGGCACGCACTGCTGTTGACGAACTGTTGCTTCAGGACGCCTTCAGCCTCTACAAGCCCGTGTTGGCCATCTGCCACGGTTTGCAGTCCCTGAATGTATGGTGCAATGGATCGCTGGTACAGGATCTACAAACCAGCGTCAATCATCGGCCCGGTCGGGAGGTTGTCGAAGCCCACCCAGTCGAAATTGCGCCCGGCACTCGTCTGGAAAAGCTGTTGACTACTGCCAACATTTCGGTTGAGCGGGTCAACTCCAGTCATCATCAGGCCGTACGCGAAGCTGGAGACAATCTGCGGGTTGCCGCCATCTCTCCCGTCGACGGCGTCATCGAGGCTCTGGAACTGGACTCCTCTGCTCACTTTGTTGTTGGTGTGCAGTGGCACCCGGAGCGCACCTACACGGTTAGCCCATTCTCTCGTTCAATCTTTGCCTCCTTTGTGGCAGCAGCCAGCGCCTGGGAACCAAGGATTGTTGTTGAGTCGGTTGCCAGGGGATGAGCGAAACTCCCCCTGATCGACTGAATACTCTGCTGATCGCTGCTGGAGTAGCGACCCTGGATGATCAGCAGATGCAACAATTCAACTCCTACCTGGATCTGTTGATGCGCTGGAATGCGCGCACCAACTTGACGGCTATTCGAGATGCCGAGGGGATTCTCTCCCGGCATTTCGTCGAATCCATTGCCTGCGCCCGGGCATTGCCTCCAGGAATCACTACATTGCTCGATTTTGGCTCCGGTGCAGGCTTTCCGGGCTTGCCTGTAGCTCTCTGTCGTCCCGAGATTCGCGTAACCTTGGCGGAGTCCCAGGGAAAGAAGGCCGCATTTCTCTCTGAAGCGGTGCGCGTGCTGGGTTTGCAGGTAACGGTACACTCTGGCCGCGCTGAGCTGCTGCTGCATCCCTTCGATTGCGTGACTTTGCGCGCAGTGGATCAGATGGAGAAGGCCGTACAAGCTGCGGCAGCTTTGGTTCGTCCCTGCGGCTGGCTGGCCCCCATGACCACGCGGGCAGATAGCGCGCTGCTTCAGGCAGCAGCAGGAGAGGGTTTTCAATGGCAGGATTCCGTTGCGCTCCCGGGCGCTTCGGACCGGGTATTAGCTTTAGCTATACGACACCCTGTTGCTGTTTAAGTTTTATAGCTTCTGAAGATCCGTGCCGAATCGTGACTGCGGCCCATCCTTTTCGCAGTCTTATCGCGAAAAGGATGAGGCACCTGACTATCTATCGACCTCTGCAATCGGCACTTCTCTGTTCCACGTGGAACATTTCACAACGAATGGTTTCGGCCCGCAACCTGTTCCACGTGGAACATTCATTAAATCGGTTTCATTGTGGACCCAGGACCGAAATCGAACTAAAACAGAACCAGTCATTTAACCTCTTTTCTCACTGCACCAAAAACGCCCCAAATCGCAAAAGTTTTCCACCAAATTGCCTTCTTTCGCCCGTGCCCTGTCGCGGCCCGCGCATTGGCCAGGAAACCCTTCGCTTTCATTGCATTGCGCCCACTCAACGACCCACCTCAAAAAGCCGCTTTCCACAGCCGGTGCCCGTTCTCCACAACGCAAATCGCTATCCTCCGCGCCGCTCTCCCTATAGTCTTGGTATCCATGGGCAAGATTCTTGGCGTAGTCAATCAAAAGGGCGGAGTTGGCAAGACCACCACGGCCATCAACCTCGCAGCCTGTCTGGCGTTGGAAGGCCTCCACATCCTCCTGGTCGACTGCGATCCCCAGGCCAATGCCTCCTCCGGCCTCGGTTTTCAGCGCGATGACAACCGGCACTCCATCTATGACGTTCTGATGGGCGACTCACCGGCCGCGCAGGTCATCCTTCCTACCGAGATCGAGTGTCTCTTCCTGCTTCCGGGATCGAAAAACCTTACCGGCGCCAATATCGAGCTGGCCAATGCCACCGATCGCGCTCTGCGCCTGCGCCAAGCCTTGGCGCAGGTACAGGATCAGTACGATCTGGTCATTCTCGACTGCCCACCCGCCCTCGATCTGTTGACTCTCAATGCCTTGAGCGCGGCCAATACCCTGATCGTCCCCATGCAGGCCGAATATTTCGCCCTGGAGGGCGTTTCCGAGCTGGTTTCCACGCTGGAACGGGTGCGGTCCGCCTACAATCCTGAACTGACCATCGAGGGCGTGCTGCTCACCATGTACGACGACCGCACCAACCTTGCTCAGCAGGTTACCGAGACGCTCCGCGAATACTTCCGCGAACGACTCTTCCGCACCGTGATTCCGCGCAATGTCCGCCTTGCCGAAGCCCCGAGCCACGGTAAGCCGGTTGCGCTCTACGATGCCCGTTCTCGCGGCACCGAGGCTTATTTCGAGTTGGCTGGCGAGTTCCTGGCCCGTAATAACATCGAAACGCCACGCAGCCTGGAGCGCAAGGCCAACACCGCCGCGCACCCCGAGGTTCAGCCAGGAGCCAAGATCCGTTTCTGGCCCTATTCCTAGTCCTGCGGTCTTTCAGAGGTCCTGCACGGACGGCGGACGATTCAAGGTAAAACAGACTGTATTCACAGCAGATTCAAACATACCCAGCCCGATGGCTGGGCAAGAGGCTTTCAAATTATGACAATTGGAATGGTCGACAATAAACGGCGCGCCCTGGGAAAGGGCCTGGATTCTCTTCTACCGCGGGCGCAGGTTGCTCCCGTACCTTCGGCCGATGGCGATGGCGGAAAGCCACGTGAGATCGCGCTGGAGCTGGTCGACCTCAATCCCTTCCAGACCCGCGGCCACATGGATCAGGACCAGTTGGCTGAGTTGGCCGCTTCCATTACCGCCAACGGCGTGGTGCAGCCCATCCTGGTTCGGCCCCAGGCCAATGGCCGCTTCCAGTTGATTGCCGGAGAGCGCCGCTGGAGAGCTTCGCAACTGGCGGGCAAGACCACGGTGCCGGCGATTCTGCGTCAGGTCTCTGACGAGCAGGCGATGGAGATCACCATCGTCGAAAACCTGCAACGTGCCGACCTCAATCCCATGGAGCAGGCACGCGCCTACGAGCGCCTTTCCCGGGAGTTCCACATGACTCAGGAGCAGATGGCCGTTCGCACCGGCAAGGATCGCGCCTCGGTGGCAAATTTCCTGCGTCTGTTGCGTCTGCCCGGTTCGGTTCAGGCTCGTGTAGAAGCTGGAGACTTGTCCTTTGGCCACGCCCGCACACTGCTGGCCTTCGAACATGCCGAGCAGATGGAGAAGGCTGCGCAAAGGATCATCGCGCTTTCGCTTTCTGTTCGACAGACAGAGAGCTATGTGCAGAATCTACTGCATCCGGAAAAAGCCAACAAGAAGGATCCCAAGCCCGTTCCTCCTGTCGATCCCAACGTCCGCGAAGTGCAGGACCAGTTGCAGCGCGCTCTTGGCCTCAAGGTCCACATCGAGGACCACAACGGCCGGGGCAAGGTGATCATCGAGTATGCCCGTCTGGAAGACTTCGATACGCTGCTGGAGCAGTTGGCGGGGGCGTAACATAACTTAAGTCCAACGTATAACTACGCGTAAGTTACAAATATATGTTTTACCTGCCCTGATTGAAGCCTCTTGCCGGTGGAGCACAAGAGGCTTCAATCAGAGAGCCAGCATCGAGACTCAGACTTCAAGGAATGAATGGACTGCAGGATAAAGATCTCTAAGCGGTCAGTGCTTCACGCTCGGTTGCAACTGCATCTCTATTGCTTGCAGACGTTTACGTCCTTCTGCCAGCCAGCGCGGGTCGCGTTCGAAGCGCAGATATCGGTTCCAGGTCTCAACGGCGTTCATTTGCTGGCCACGATCTTCCAGGACCACGGCCTCGTTGAAAAGCACCAGTGGGTCGCCGGGACTCATCTCGTCTGCACGGCGAAGGTCATCAAGAGCGATGGAACGATCGCTCTCGCTGTCGGAGACAATACCGCGCTGGAAGTAGGCCGAGGCGTCGTCTACCAGCAGGGCAGACGAAACGCTTCCTTTGGCCAAAAGTGAGTCGAGAATGGCGATAGCGGGGTCGAACTTCTCCTGCATCAGATCGGCCCGTGCCTGGAGTTGCAGGTAGCGGGGATCCGTAGGAGATTTTGCCAGCCGCTCCGAGATGCGGGTCTGTGCCTGAAGCAGTGCTGCCGGCTTCTGGGAGCCCGGACCGCCACGCAGATGGGTGGCGGGGGAGAGATCGGCATAGCCGGCTCCCGCCATGCGCAGATCGAAGCTGCGGGATTGGGTATAAGCCTGAGCCAAAAGTTGCTCCGGCTGATTTTCATGCTGCCAGTGGATAGCAATGCCGACTGCGAGCGTCAAAGAAGCTGCCAAAGCCACACCAGCCCAAAGAGGGGGGCCGGAAAACCAGCGGCGCTTCTGAGTATAGGGAGTGTTCGCCAACTCAACCGCCATCTTGTGCCGCCAGACGGGAGTGGACGCCTCCATTTGAGCTAGAAATTGCGCTTCTTCAACGGTTGTCTCACTAGAGAGTAGCTGCATGCCCTGACGCAAACGCTCCGCGCACTGGTAACAACGCGCTGCGTGGGCCAGCAAGCCGTCCCTCAACTCAGCGGAAACCTGACCGCACACAATAGAGAGCCATTCTCCAGCCTCGGGACACATCTCCGACCTTCCAACGAGCACAGTCTCAGCTGAGCCGCCGACAAAACTGTCGCGTTGGGATGTGGGCCCGTCAATCAACTCCTCCCAAGCTCGGGCGAGCGCGTCGTCCGAGCAATTGGGGAAGTGCTCTACGGGGCGGTCGGGGTTGAAATCGTTTTTCATCATTGCACTCTACTTACCGGATTCTGGTGTGAAAATCCTTTCACAAAGCGAACTTCGTGTCTTCGGAGGATGGCGTTACTTCTCCAGGCCGGCGTTCAATCTCTGCCCGGACCCACTGCGTCACGCGGCGCAAGGCGCTTTCAACACCTTTGGAGCTTAAACCCGTATCGTGAAAACGGGCAATTTCTTCGGCGGTAAAGCCCTGCTCGTAATAAAGCCAAAAAATTGTTCGGTCGCGCTCGCCAAACGACTGTGGTGCGGAACGCAGCCTGTTATCCAACTGCGCCAGTAATACCGCGCGCTGCATCTCCTGCGAACCTCTCTGGGTGACCTCGGTATCGCAGACGGAGTCGTCGCTCAGTGATCCAGTTACTACTTTGCCACCCCTCTTGATGGAGTGCAGACGGCGAAAGTGATCATTGGCCACGGATGAGGCAACAATACGCAGCAGTCCCATGAACGAGTCTTCGCCTCGAGGCTGGAACTCCTTCAGGATGCGGCGATCCTGCTCGCAAAGCTTGAGAAAGACCTCCTGCACAATATCGTCAACCAATGCAGGCGATGAAACCGTCATCCACAGCCGAGCTACACGCAAAACTACCAGTGAGACCAATGGGATGCAACGCCGCATCAACTCATCCCACTCAGCGGCGTCGGCCGAGCGGGCGCAGGCTTGTGCGATATCGTTAACAGATGCACGTTGGATGTCCATAGTGCGAACCTATAGTTTATCGCAAGGAAAGGCCAAGAGTAATTCTTTAATAAAGTAGTAGTACCGTCAGGTAACCGTTGTGAAAAAGGCCTTACAGGCATCTCTATGAATTCAGGAGCATTAACAAATAGGCGTGTTCCTCTGGAAGCACGCCTATCAGATTTTGCGACTGTGTAAAAGTTGAAATGTGAGACGCCCTGAGCAAAACAAACCCTATTTCTCGTCAGTCTCCGGAAGCAGCAAGCGGGCAATGGCCCATTTCAGCTCCTCAACGCCCTCTCCTGTGACGGCAGACAGAGCATGAAACTCCAGCTTGCGCCTCTTGGCGTGGGTGGTGAGCTTTTTCAGCTTGTCGGGGTTGGCTACGTCAATCTTGGTCGCCACCACAATCATCGGCTTTTCGTCGAGTCCGCTGCCAAAGTTCTCCAACTCCGCGTTGATGATCTTGAAGTCCTCAACCGGGTCCAGCCGTCCACTAGCGTCCGAAACATCGACCAGATGCACCAAAACGCGGGTACGCTCGATGTGGCGCAGGAACTGAATGCCCAGGCCAGAGCCCAGATGCGCGCCCTCGATGAGGCCAGGCAAGTCAGCGACGACGTAGGACTGCAAGTCGGGTTCTTCGCCCACCGAAACCACGCCCAGGTTTGGTACCAGGGTAGTGAAGGGATAGTCGGCGATCTTGGGCTTGGCTGCCGAGATGCGAGAGATCAACGTGGACTTGCCGGCATTGGGATAGCCAACCAGCCCCACATCGGCCAACAGCTTCAACTCCAGCCGGAACTGGTGTTCCTCGCCAACGCGGCCCTGCTCGTGCTCACGTGGAGCTTGATGGGTGCTGGTGGCAAAGTGTTGATTGCCGCGTCCGCCCCGCCCGCCTTTGGCGATGATGAACGTCTCGTCGGGAGTGGAGAAGTCATGAATCAGCTCTCCTGTCTCCATATCGTAGACAGCGGTGCCCACGGGCACCTTCAGGGTAACCGAGTCGCCGTCCTTACCGCTGCAGTTGGATCCCAGGCCGTGCTCGCCGCGCTGCGCCTTGTGTTCCGGGTTGTAGCGGAAGTGAATCAGCGTGTTGTGGCGCTGCGACGAAATCATGATCACATCGCCGCCCCGACCGCCGTCGCCACCCGAAGGGCCGCCCCGCGGTACAAACTTCTCGCGCCGAAAGGCCATGCAGCCGTTGCCGCCATCGCCCGCTTTCACGCGTATCTTTGCTTCATCGATAAACATATGTCTTTCCAGTTTACCGAAACTGAACTAAAATCGCTGGCAACTTCGCGGAATGAGGCGAATCTGTTTCAGAACGGGCCGAGTAATTCGCCTCGGAGGGCGAAATATTCGCTTTTCAACACGCTGCGCGAAGCGCCCCCGTTGCGCCCCGCCGTCAGAGCGGGCTGGGCAATCAGAGGTTGATCGACTTCCCGGAGTCTGCCGCGAGTGAGCATCGCGATGGCGGGAAAGAGCTGCTGGATCAATACGCTGGCTCGAATCGCGCTGGCTTGCTGCGCGGTGATGACGACTCTTGCCCAAACGCCGGTTGCGACGCCGACCGGCTCCCTGACCGGCAGGCTCACCGATCTCCACTCCCACCCGGTTGCAGGAGCGGTACTCATTGCCCACAACGAAATAACTGGCGAAGAATCAAAGATCGTCACCGACAAAAGTGGATTTTTCAACTTTGGATCGCTGTTTGAAGGCACATACACGCTGCTGGCCGAATCTCCGCAACTCGGTCAGGGGCGGTTGGAGGGCATCGTCGTAACTGCCGGGCGGGACCAGCGTCTTTTGACAGCGATGGAGTTCAGTTTCATTCCCGAGCAGGAGCAGGCGGAGCGAGCGATGGCGGAGCTTCACAAGTTGAATGCACGACACGCGATTGCTTTGCCGAGTCTGCTGTCGGCACACACCATCCCGGAAATAATGCTTCAGGAACTGTATCTGGTTGGCAGGTGGATTCCCCCCACTGAGACGCCGCGAACGACGACAATAACGCTCGCTGAGCCGTTAAGCCGCATCCCCCTTGCTGAATTGTCACTGCAAACATTCAACCAGCCGCTGCCCAGGTGGAAGATTCCGCTAGTCGAAGTTCTACAGTTAGCAGATCTTCCTTTGCAGACGCTGGAAATGGTGTCACCAGCAAACAGCCTTCAGGTTGTGCAGGATAAGATAAGTCCAACTACCGAACTTGCGGTCAATGCAGCCTCGCCGAGCACAAAAGAAAACCCCCAATCTTCCGATCCAGTTGCAGCAGCAGTAACCACGCAATGGACAGGCGAAGAACTGCGCGCGTTGCCGGCAGCCGGTCGGCGTTGGCAGGACTTCGTGCTTGACACGCCTACTTCGGCCAGTGCCCCAGGCGGCCAGGGTGAGAGTACTCTTCGATCCTCTGAACAGACCGCTGCGTCGACCAGTCTGGATGGCGTGATCATCGCCAGCGCGACAACACAATCGCCGTCACAAAACGAAGAAGGCGGATCCATGGGTAAGCCCTGGGCCGGTGGGCGTTCCGCAGTCGTTGGTGAAGCCGCCATTCATGCCGTGCAGGTGGAAGCAAGCAATGTACAAGCCACGCAAAGCCGCGCCTCTGCCGGCGAAGTCAATGTGGAGACCGAGCGCGGATCCAATAGCTGGCATGGGCAGGGCTTTCTCTTCAGCAAGCAAAATCTGTGGGGTGCGCAAAATCCCTTCACACAGTTGATCGCAGAAACTGCACCAGCAACCAGCACCACCATCCCGACATTTACTTCTCTGCCCTATACGCCGCCCGACCGGGAAACCACCTGGGGATTTGGCGTGGGCCACTCTCTGCGTCGCGACAAGCTCTTTGCATTTGCCGCGCTTGATAACTATTCGCGCAATGATCCCGGAGTTGCAACTGTAAGGCATCCCAATCTCTTCTTTGCGCAACCTACCGATGCACAGTTATTGGCAGTCAGTGTACGCCTTGGTCCCAGCAGCGACCCTCTGGCCGCCGGCGTGAAAGCATATTCCTGTGTGCTGGAGATCATTGCAGGGACCGGAGTTGATTGCCCGCCGGGCTGGCCATTGGCTTCGGCAATGCTCGGCCCGGCGTCACGCAGCGCCAAACAATTCGTAGGATTTGCACGCTTCGACTGGCAGGCGTCCGAGCGACAGCATGGAACGCTGGAAGGAATCGGCGCGCACTGGAATGCTCCCGGAGGCGGATTGACGCGCGCTGTGGAAACCTTCGGTACGCACAGTTTCGGGTCGAGTCAGGCGAGTGAAGAAACTGTTCTCGGCCGTTGGGAATCTTTTCTTACTTCAAATCTCCTCGTTGTCACCCAGGCTTCGGCAGGAAGGCAGATACTTGCTGCACATGCCGAAACGCCCTCGGTCTTCGAGCACTCGTTATTGAGTGACAACGCCTGGGGACAGTTGCCGCAGATCGTCGTGGATTCTCGCTACGGATTCAATCTCGGAAACCCCTCGCGCTTTGGCCCCGGGAGTTATCCCGATGAGCATCACTATCAGCTTCAGGAGCAGGTTGACTGGGTGCATGGGGCGATGCTTCTGAAGGTGGGCATCGACCTCAATCACGATGCCGATGCAATCAGTCTGTTACGCAATCAGACTGGTACATACACCTATAAAGACGCGACCAACTTCGCATCGGATCTGTGGGCCTTCGAGACCGGGGCCGGCAGCCTCAACATCTTTCATCCACATAACTGCGACCAGACTGGCACGGGATTTGGCAACCTGCCTTGTTACTCCTACTATTCGCAGACATTGGGCCCAACTAACTGGAGTTTGAGCAGCAACGATTGGGCAGGGTACGCCACGGCGCAGTGGCAGGCAACAAAATCTCTGGTGCTTTCCGCGGGCCTGCGTTGGGATCGGGAACAGTTTCCGCCGCCGATCTCACGGCTCGCCAATGTAGACCTTCCACTGACTGAAAAATTACCGTCTCCAGGCAACCAGTGGGGGCCTCGTTTCAGTCTGGCGCTGGGCAAAACAGAAAACCGCTGGCCGCTTTTGCGCCTGGGTTATGGCATGTATTTTGGGCGCACGGAAAACGCCACATTGGAGACAGTGCTCACGCAGACAGGCTCGCTCGCCGGTGACTTGAACGTGTTCATGCGGCCCACGGACGACTGTCAAAACTGCGCAGGCGGCGCTCCGCCCTTTCCCTACGTGCTGAGAGGAACACCCGGAACCGTCGAGACACCGGGAGCCATCGAGTTATCGCCCAGTTATCGCAATCCCGAGATTCACCAGGCGTTGGCTGCGGTAGAAGAGACGCTGCCGGGCCATGTGCAGGTAACGGTCAGTGCGCTGGCGAGTCTTGGACGCCGTCTTCCTGTTTCCATCGACACCAACTTCGATCCGGCAGTGAATCCATCCACTATCACCTATGCCGTGGTGGACGGGTCAGGACTTGGTCCTATCAAAACACCTCAAATCACTGTCCCCTTCTATGCTTCATGGCCGGCCTCTGCTTGTCCTGGCAGTGCTGCGCTCAATGGTGCTGGAGAATGTGGCCGGTTGAATCCCAACTATCAGCAGATCGACGAGATCTTCAGCCGTGCCAACTCCACGTATGAGGCTGCGGTGCTCAAAGTGGAGCGCTATACCGGTAAGGGACTGAGCTTGCACGCACACTACACGTATGCCCATGCCATGGACTGGAATCCCAGCGAAGGAATGCAGGTTGCCGGTGGCAGTGTCTTCGATCCGACCCACTTCAACCAGGAATATGGAACCAGCAATCTCGACGTTCGCCACTCCGCCGCAGTGATGGCTGTTTGGCTGGCGCCGTGGAAGCTGCGTCAGAACGTAGGACGGCTGGCAAACGGCTGGATGCTCTCCGGAATCGGTCAGTATCGCAGTGGACTACCCTACACCATGCGAACCACGGGATCTCTGGCAGAGGAGTTCGACACCGCCACCGGCGCTGCAATTGTCGGATTAGCGCCGGGAATGAACGGCTCGGGAGGCGACAACCGCGTTTACGGCGTTGGGCGCAACACCTATCGTTACCCCGCCACCTGGAAGGCCGACCTGCGCCTGGGACGCCGCTTCGAACTGGGCGGCATGCGTGAATTGCAACTGCTCGCTGAAAGCTTCAACCTCTTCAACCATCAGAATGTGACCCAGGTGGAGACTTCCGGCTATTACCTGGAATCGGGAAGCACCAGCGGCGCTCTGCCGACGTTCAACTTCATGACCGGCCTGAAGGCCAATACAACCGCCTTTGGCCAGCCGCTCAACATCAACGCCACGGATTTTTTCCGCCAGCGGCAGTTTCAATTTGGCTTACGGGTTAAGTTCTAAGCGACGGCTTTACACCCTTTTACCAAAGCGGGCAAGATCGCTTCCGAAAGATGCGCGGGAAGTTAGCCATCGTTCCTGCGCAGGAAGGGAAACCAAAGTCTCGATTTTCAAAATACTGCAATTGATTTTGAGAGATATCGCCGATGAAATCCGTAGTTGCGCCTTGCGGAGTGGAAGAAAATGGCTGGATTTGCTATCTCCAATTTTGGAAACTCGGCGATCAAGAAGGAGCCCGGCCGCGAGCGGCGAATCAGCGACCGCTATCCCATGGGAGATGCACGAGGCACACTGATCTACAGTGGCGAAAAGAACACCTGCAATGTGATTGACATCAGCCTGGACGGCTGCCTGATTCGTACCCATGAACGCTTTCCCTACGGCGCACTCGCTTATGTCGAAGTGGATCTGCATATCTATGGGTTGATCCTGCACATCGGCGGTGTGACCCAGTGGACTCACAAGGAGCACCTGATCGGCGTGCGCTTCATCCATCCCACCATGCGCGCCAAGAATGAACTGGCGGGTCTATTGACTTGTCTGGTCGATAGCGATGCCGTGGAAGAAATCAAAGAGGCGATAGCCGAGGCCAACACAGACCGGATTCTTTCGCCGATTCTTTCGGCCGAGCATCCCGTCGTCAAAAAGCCCAAGCTGGAAACCAAACCGTCGCAGAAAGTAGCATCGAACCCGTCAGAGGCATCCACTGCTGAGCCAGCCCAACAAGCACCCATCCCTGCGACGCCAGTCCCTCTGACCGTGCAGACGGTGCCCATTGTGAAGATCGCTCCACCTGAATCTGAACCGGAGTACCAACCGACCGAAGCGTTGGGCGAGTCGGACGACTGGTCAGCCGATCTGCACTTCCTCAAGGATGGTTCCCACCTGCACGGCACCGTTGTAGATCTGGGCATGGACGGCTGCGGCTTCCAGATGGCCTATCCCTATGCGGGCGACTACCCCTGCCGCATCGAAGTGGAGTTCAAGATGCGCGGCCTGCCCTTCCGGCTGGGCGGCGTAACCGAACCGTCGGGCGAGGAATGCGTGGTCGGCATTCACTTCCTCGACCTGAGCCCTCGTAGCCAGCAGCAGCTTGCGCAACTGCTGGAAGAGATCTGGATGGCGGCACAAATCGACAACGAGAAAGAGCCGGACGTCGACAGTTTGTTAGCTGATCACAGCGACCTTGGCCCGCTTGCCGAGCCGGACAACGATACGGGCCGGCAAAGCCTCAAAAGAAAAAGTAGTGCCCACAGCACTTTCACCATCGAGTTTGACAGCCTTTTCGGCGATCTTACGGTTGGCTTCGGCGCCACTGGCGGCCAACCCCATCTGAACCAGCAATTTGGGCAGGCGAATCTGGTTGGGCTCTACTCCGGCGACATCCGCCAAAGAGATCAAAACCTCTTCAAGGTCCTCGGCGGTTGCCTTCTGCTGGAACATTCTTGCCCAGTTCTCGTCTGCGCTCAGCGCGGCTTCTTCGCCGTGGAAGTCGGCAACGATAGAGCGCGCCAGGCGCTTCTTCGCTTCCATGGGATGCAATGCGCCAGAGGCAATGTCGGCCAGAAGCGTATCGATCTCCGACTGCTTCAGGTCGGTCAAAAAGACCCAATACTTAGCCATCAGCTCGTCGCTTATGCTCATCAGCTTGCCGTACATCTCGGCGGGAGGCTCGTTGATGCCGATGGCGTTGCCCAGCGACTTCGACATCTTCTGCACGCCGTCCAGACCTTCCAGAATGGGCGTCATCAGCACGATCTGCGGCTTCTGGCCGTATTGACGCTGCAACTCGCGGCCACAGAGCAGGTTGAATTTCTGATCGGTGCCGCCCAGCTCCACATCCGATTCCAGACAGACCGAGTCGTAGCCCTGCATTACCGGGTAGAGAAACTCATGCAGGCTGATCGGCTGTTCGGCGTCATAGCGCTTGTGAAAGTCGTCGCGCTCCAGCATCTGGCTGACGGTAAAGCGCGCTGCCAGACGGATGGTCTGTTCGTAGTCCAGCTTGCCTAGCCACTCTGAGTTGTAGCGGACTTCGGTGACCTTCTCATCGAGGATCTTGAAGACCTGCGCCTTGTAGGTTTCGGCGTTGGCGTCGATCTGCTCGCGGGTAAGCGGCTTGCGGGTGACGTTGCGGCCCGTGGGGTCGCCGATCAGCGAGGTGAAGTCGCCCACCAGAAAGATCACCGTGTGGCCCAGTTGCTGAAAGTGGCGCAGCTTGCGCATTAGCACGGTGTGGCCCAGGTGCAGGTCAGGAGCGGTTGGATCGAAGCCGGCCTTCACCCGCAGGGGACGTCCGGTTTTGCGGCTCTCTTCGAGTCGCTCGCGCAAGTCGCTGATGCGAATAATCTCCGCTGCGCCCTTTTGCAGCAGATCCATCTGTTCGTCTACGGGAGGAAAGGGGTTCATGTCGTCTATGAGTATAAATAAGCCATTGCATGGAGCAGAGGGGCTTGCGCCCAGATCGGCCTTCGCATTTGCTTCTGTGCACAAGAAAAATCCCCACAGCCATTGGCCGTGGGGATTTTTCTTGTTTCAATTACTTACTGGTTAGCTGCGCTTGCGACCGCCAGGAGCGCCGCCGGGGCGCTTGCCTCCGGGTTTGCCCTTGGAGCCGCCAGGAAAGCCGCCCGACTTGCCGCGAGACTGCGCGCCGCCGCGATTGGAGGGCTTACCCGCGCCGGGCTTGGGGTGTTTGCTGCTGGGACGAGCACCGCCAGCACGGGGTACGCCGCTGCTGGTGGTAAAACGCCGTTCCAGGCCGCCTTCGCGGGGCGCTTTAGGGCCGTCCCCACTGGGCCGACCCGTTCCCGGACGCCCATAGCTGGGACGATCCGATGAGGGACGATCCGAACGCTCAGGGCGGTCATAGCGAGGCTTGTTGAAACTAGGACGGTCCGACTGCGGCCGGTCAAAGTTCGAACGAGGCGCGCCGGGGCGATTGCCACCCGGACGGGGTGCGCCGCCCGAACCACCGCGATCAAAGCGGGGACGGTCCGTGTTGGGCCGATCCGAACGAGGCGCGGAGGGACGGTCATAGCTCGGCCGCTCCGAACGCTCCGGACGCGGACGGTCGTAGCTGGGGCGGTCCGACTGCGGACGGCTGGGACGATCGCTGCTCGGACGGCTTGATGCGGGCCGTGCCGCGTACGGACGATCCCCACCCGGACGCGGAGCGCTGGAACCGGCGGAATAGGGCCGCGATGTGCTGGGACGGCTAGGGCGCGGTGAATTGGACCGATCATCCGACCCAACCGGCTCGATGAAGATCTTTACCGGCTTGCGCGGCTCCAGATCGGAGAAGTCGTCGTCGGCACGCTGGAAGGGCGTAGGACGCTTGAAGCCGCCAGAACGGTCGTCTCCACCCGGCTTACTCCAGCTCTTACGCTCCGGCTTGTCGCCAAAAGGCTTCTGGGGGCGGTCGCCAAAGGAACGCGCCGGCCTGTCGCCAAAGGGCTTGCCGCCCTGGGGACGGTCGCCGAACGGCCTTGCAGGACGCTCGCCAAAGGGTTTCGCCGGTCTTTCCCCGAACTCCTGTGCCGCCTGCGGCCTGTCGCCGAAGGGCTTGGCAGGACGATCACCGTAAGGCTTGCGGTCTTCAAAGCTGCGCGGACGGTCGCCAAAAGGCTTGGCACCGAACCCGCTCTTGCCGGCGGGACGGTTGCCAAAGCTCTTGCCCGCGGCCGGAGGATTCCGGTCGTTGCCGAAGTCCTGAGCAACGTTGAACTCAGCGGGACGCTCTTCCTGTCCCGGACGCTGCCAGGCTGGACGAGCCGATGGACGGCCTGCGGCACGGTCATAAGGCCGTGCTGCTCCGGGGCGATTGCCACCGGTGCGGGTGCTGCCAGTGTTGCCGGTGTTGCCAAACTTGGAGTTTCCGAAGGTTCCGGGGCGACGGTCGCGGCTGTCGGTCTGATTGGGCCGGTATCCAGCGCCTTCACGGGGACGGAAACCACGATCATCGCCGCCACCTTGCGGGCCACGCTGGTCATTCGACTGGAAGTTGCTCGATCCACGCTGCACGCGGAAGTCGCCGCCACGGCCGGCAGTGCGCTCGCCGTAAGGTCTTTCTTCGCGCGGCTGCTCGCCGTCGGTCGGTTCCTCGCGGAAGGGATCAAAGCGCTTCGGGCTAGCCATGGCTTTCACCGTCGGCAACTGCTTCTCGAGGATCTTGCGCGCGTCCTTGGCCTTTTTCAGCTTGCCCTCGGCGGCCAGACGAAGCTGAGTCAGCTCCTCCTCGTCGAGTTCACGCATCAGGCCTGGCTCCATGTCCAGAACCAGCGGACCGTAGCCGATGCGGCGAATCTTCTCCACAAAGTGACCGACTTCCTCGAACATCTTGCGCAGTTCGCGGTTGCGGCCTTCGATGATCACCACTTCAAACCAGGGATTGTCGCCCTGACGCACCTGACGGATGCGCGCCGGAGCGGTTTTCACGCGTCCTTCGCCCATCTTGCCGCGGGGAATCAAGACGCCCGCACGAAGCTTGTCGAGTTCATCCTCGGTGGGCTGACCGGCAACCTTCACCAGATAGGTCTTTTCGACGCCGCTGGCGGCCTTGGTCAGGCGGTTGGCCAGATCGCCGTCATTGGTGACCAGCAGCAGACCCTCGCTGAGGTAATCGAGACGGCCCACCGGGTAGAGGCGCTCCTTCATCTTTTCGAAGAACTGCATCACCGTGGGGCGTCCCTCGGGATCCTTTACCGTGGTCACAAATCCCTTGGGCTTGTTCAGCATGTAGTAGCGCAGCCGCTCCTTGCCGTGCAGCAGCTTGCCGTCGACGCGGATGTGGTCGCGGCCGGCATCGGCCTTGGTGCCCAGAGTGGAAACAATCTTGCCATTCACCTGCACGCGGCCCTGCTCGATCAACTCCTCAGCATGGCGGCGGCTGGCGATTCCGGCAGCTGCCAGAATCTTTTGCAGACGCTCCAGCTTGATCGGGGGACGGGGGGCGTGGAGCTTGTTGGCCACCTTCACATCGCCGGAATCGTCGTCCTCGTCATCGGAATCTTCGTCATCATCATCTTCGACTTCATCGTCGTCAGCGTCTTCCTCATCCTCATCGTCATCGTCATCTTCGTCGTCGGAATCTTCGCTGTCGTCCTCATCGTCGGAGTCGTCTTCATCCTCGTCCAAATCGTCCTCGTCGAGATCGTCGGCATCGCCGCTGTCATCTTCGTCTTCGTCGTCATCTTCGAAGTCAGCTTCGGCGGTCTCGACAACGACGGCCTCAATGACAGTCTCTTCGATGGACAGTTGTGCCGCGTCTTCGCTGGCGACTTCTTCCACGATGGGGGTTTCGATGATGATTTCAGGGGTCACAACTTCGGAAGCGGGAGCCTCAACGGCTGCTGCCTTTTTCTTTCTGGTAGCCATGGTGTCTCTGTTTCTGCCTGCGTAATGGGGGTGAGGCGTAGCGGGCGAGGCCTCTGCGGGGATTATTCCGCGTCGTTTACCGGTTGGGCGGGGTCCTTCGGGGACGCCGGCTCCGGCTCTTCCGTAGGCACATGGGCTTCTACGGGCTCTTCGGTGGATTCGGCGGCAGCCCTCTCGGCTGGCGCATCCACGGCTTCAACATCCGACATCACGTCGGATGGGTAAACGGGCAGGTCGGCGCTCTCACGTGCTGCGCTCTCCTCGACAAGTTCCTGCTCCGGGTGTGTGCCGATAGACACAGGCACTATACCAGCGTCTGCTTCGTTCATCGGCAAAACTTCGAGATTTTCTGCAACTTCCTGATCGGAATCGACACTATCGTTCCATCCGATCTCTTTTTGGTCCAACTCGCTGGGAACTTCGACGCTAGTTTCAGTTTCTTCGCCCGGTTCTTCCAGCTCGATGGCCGCCATCTTCTCAAACTCCTCCATGGAGGGCAGTTCAGCCACATCCTTCAGGCCGAAGCGCATCAGGAACTCCTTGGTGGTTTTGTAGAGAATGGGCCGGCCAATGACCTGCTTGCGGCCGGCGGTAGCAATCAACTTGCGCGCCAACAGCGAGCCCAACACGCCAGCCGACTCCACACCGCGAATCTCACTAACTTCGGGCGAGGTGACCGGCTGCTTGTAGGCGATGACGGCCAGAGTCTCCAGGGCCGCCAACGACAGCTTGAGCGCCGGCTTCAGGCTCTTCACGAACATGCGCACGGCATCGTGGCACTCCGGCTTGGTAGCCATGCGGAAGCCGCCGGCGATCTCACGAACCTCTACGCCACGATCATCCGAGGCATACGAGGCGATGATTTCGTCGAGCAGCTTCTTTAGAATGCCGCGAACTTCGCGATCGCGCAACCGAGCCTGACGGCGAATCTCGCCCTCTTCATCGGTTGGAGTGACGGCAACACCCTCAGCTTCCAGCGTAGCGTCAGTCTCCCTGGGCAGTTCCGCCTGAACTTCAAGGCCAGTTTGAGCCTCTGATTCGACGGACGGAGTTTCCTCCGCATTTTCGGGAGTGGAAAAATCCTCCCGCTCCGTCATGCCGAATTCCTCACCCAACAAGGGGGTGGCATCCTCGGCGGCGGCTTCGGCAGACGCGGCTTCCTGCTCCGCTTTCCACTCCAGGGCGTCGGCGGAGAACAATGCGGCGAGTTGGGCCAGTGTGACCGGCTCCTCCGCGGCGTAAATGACAGCTTCCAGCTTGGCTTTCAGACTCATTCTGTAAGGGGTACCTTCAGTATCGTACCGGAATTAATGCTCTTCTGCTCTGGCGCTTTCAGGGATAAGGTCCGGGAAATCAATAAAAAGGGCGTCCGGCTGAACCGGACGCCCTTTGAGTTTCGTTAAAACCCGGTTTTATCCGGCAAACTGCCGGAAAATCCAGAAGAGGCAGCCGGAGAGCAGCGCCGCAGCCGGCAGTGTAAATACCCAGGCCATGGCAATGTTTTTGATGGTAGAGAACTGCAAACCGCTCTTGTTGGCCAACATGGTACCGGCGACGCCGGAGCTGAGCACGTGCGTTGTACTCACCGGCAGCCCGAAGTTGTCCGCGGCGCTGATGGTAGCCATGGCCACCAACTCGGCGCAGGCGCCCTGGGCATAGGTGAGGTGTTCCTTGCCGATCTTTTCACCGACCGTGACCACGATGCGCTTCCAGCCGACCATGGTTCCCAGACCCAGCGCCAGCGCTACCGCCACCTTCACCCAGTCAGGGATGAACTTGGTCGCCTTGTCCACCTTGCTCTTGTAGTTCTTGAGCGCGGCGTTCTCGTCGGCGGTGAACTGGGGGTTGTTGTTCTTCTGCATCAGGCGAATGGCCTCGCTGGCCACGTACATGTCGTTGCGGACGTTGGTCTGATCCTTGGCGGGAACCGACTTGAACTCCTTGTAGAGGCCGACTTCGTGGTTCAGATCCTCGACCAGTTCGCGCAGAGCCAGCACCGTGTCGGGCTTGATCTCCTTGGTGCGAATGTAGTCGGTGACCTCGGCGCGGGCATCCGCGCCCAGAATGCCGTTCTTGTCGACGTGCTGGTCAAGAATGTGACCGGCCTTCTCCGAAGCGGCGATGAAGTCCTGCACGCCGCCCGCGGTGACGGCGTGGTTGAGCGCATAGGCGGTAGGAACGGTGCCGATCAGGATCAACATGATCAGGCCCATGCCCTTTTGGCCATCATTGGAGCCGTGCGAGAAGCTGACACCCGAGCAGGTCAGGATCAGCAGCAGGCGAATCGGCCACGGTGGAGGAGTGTTGTCTTTGGGCGCTTCAAAGAGCGCCGGGTACTTGATGAACCAGCGCGAGGCCAGCATCAGCAGACCGGCGCAGCAGAAGCCAACCACAGGCGAAATCAGCAGTACGCGAAAGACCTTGGTGACCTGCTCCATGTCGACGCCGCTGGTGCCGCTGTGGGCGTTCATTAGTTGGTTGGCGATACCCACGCCCAGAATCGAACCGACCATGGTGTGCGAGCTGGATGCGGGTAGTCCCAACCACCAGGTGCTGAGATTCCAGATGATCGCCGCCAGCAACAGGGCAAAGACCATGGCGAAGCCGGCGCCGGAGCTGACTTGCAAAATCAACTCAACCGGCAGCAGGGTGATGATGGAGAAGGCAACCGCGCCCGAGGAGAGCAACACTCCAGCCAGATTGCACAGTCCCGACCAGACCACGGCCACATTGGGGTCGAGGGAGTGGGTATAGATCACCGTGGCCACGGCGTTGGCCGTGTCATGGAATCCGTTGACAAACTCGAAGCCCAAGGCAATCAACAGAGCCAGACCCAGCAACGCATAGGGCCAGATGCTGCCCACTGTGATGTGGCCCAAATCCTGAGCAACGTGGAAGCCGATGAATCCCAGGCCGCCGACCAGCGCGGCAATCACCACAACTCCACTGATCCACGCGGAAGACTTTTTCATCTTGCGATCGAGAAGCGATGCACCTTCGGGCAGTGCTCCGACTGCGGTAGCCAAATCAGACATAAATGGTCTCCAAATGCGGAAATGCGCCAGATAGATAAGGGGAGGCTGGCTATCCCGTCAAAGCCATGGATATACCCCGAAAGTAACGGGAAGATGAAATGCGGAAATTGAATCATGAATTTTCCGAGAATGCGAGATGTAGGTAGCGGACTAAGAGGTCGATGCTCTTTCAGTGTCCAGCTATATAAAGCGATTGCCCTCATTCATCCCCTGTCGTCGTAGATAGACCGAACACGTTACAGGCAGAGCTAAGGCGGATCTCTGTTGGCCACGGGATCTGTGAGCTTTCCGACATGATTGTCGGCATTGCCGGAAAGCAGCCTGTCCACATTGCGCGGCAGATGCTGATAAGTCATTTGTTTAAATGGTTTTGCCGAATGGTCCACAACGTGCTCTTAGAAGCCTGCAAGATAAACTGCGGCGCGCGATGAGGCGACCGATAACGCTAGTGGAGAATGGAGTCTTGATTTGGCTAACGTCACTTTTTCCTCGCCGGTAATGGCGAAAGACCTCACTGTATATGCCGTCGCGGGAGACCGCGGCACGATTCTGGCAGTAGCTCGCGCACACAAGATTCCCATCCCGTTCGATTGCCAGGACGGTGAATGCGGATCCTGTCTGGTCAAGGTTGAACATCTGGCGAGTAGAGCGAAATGCGCGGTCTCTCTTACCGACAAAGAAAAAGAGATGTTACGCCAGCTCGGCAAGATTACCCCGGAGGAGATACAGGATGCCGAGGTGAATGACGTTCCCCCCAGCTACCGGCTCGCTTGCCTTTGTTTTGTTCGGGACGAAGACATCCTGGTTTCCTTTGAGGGCGATCAGACACTGCCGGTGCAAAGGCCTCACCTTTCGACCGCAGCAAAGATTCACAAGGGCGGCATTGAGATCGCGAATCTCGATCAGTTCCTGGGCTTCGCCGTCAGGCTGGAGGAAGACTCTTCGATTCACTATGACGAACTCGCGGCCGCGATGGAGGAGTGCGGGAACAAGGAAGTAGCCAAGCTGTTTGGGGAGATGGCCCATTACTCCCGGCTGCACCTGCAACAGGCACGCGAACGAGCCGCGTCGATCGACGTCTCGGCTCACATTCCTCCCGATTACGTGTGGCCCGATCACGCGACGCCGGAAAGAAACGCTGTCTGGGCCGGCGATCCGAACCTGTCCCGGTTGGACGCCCTGAAAACGGCGCTTGCGGGCGAACGCCGGGGCTTCGATTTCTATTATTCCGTCTTCGGAACCACAAAGGATCCCGAGGTTGCGGCGATGGCCAAGGAATTCGTCAAGGAAGAAGGGGAGCACGTCAAGATTCTGGAGCGGTGGATCGAGCGTGAAGCTTACGTCGTTCAGGCCGCGAAGGATGAGGCGGCGGAGCCCAAGGCCTGAGTCGTTTCAACATGTGTCCGGAAACAACAAAGCCCACTCAAAGCGCATTTGAGGGGCTTTGTTGCAGATTTTTAGTGATTTACGCGCCCATCGCGAACCCGCGCGCTGCTTCCAGCAGCCTGGCCACGGCTTCTTTGGAGCACGACTCGGTATAGATGCGCAGCAACGGCTCGGTGCCGCTGGCGCGCAGTAGCAGCCAGGTTTCGGCGGCGTTGTCCTTGCTGGCAGCTTCGGGATTGTCCAAAAAGAACTTCACGCCGTCCAGTGTTTCGGTGCGCAGCACCGCCATCCCGGCAAAGAGCGGATCGCCGGGTTGCAACGCCAAGGCGCGGGCGATGGCGGCGTTCTTGAGCGCGTCGGGAATGTGCAGATCGATGCGTCCGTACTGATGTTCGCCGTATTCGGCTTGCAGATCGGCAACCAGTTGGCCCAGCGTCTTGCCCTCCTCGGCGATCACGTTGGCCAGCAGCAGGGCATTGAGCAGCCCATCGCGCTCCGGCAGGTGACGTTGGAAGCCGATGCCGCCCGACTCTTCGCCGCCCATCAGAATCTCGCGCTCCAGCATGTAGTCGCAGACAAACTTGAAGCCGATGCCGTGCTCGATCAGCTCTCGCCCGTGTTTCTTGCAGATACGGTCCAGCATCTTGGTGGTGTTGACGGCGCGGGTAACGGCTCCCGGCCAGCCCTTGCGCTTCAAGACCCAGCTCAGCAGCACGGAAAAGATCTTGTGCGGATCGACGAAGTTGCCGTTCTCGTCGGTGGCTCCAATGCGGTCGGCATCGCCATCGGTGCACAGCCCCGCATCGCATTGATGGGCGACCGTCGCCTCGCCCAGTGCGCGGATATGAGGCTCGATGGGTTCTGGATTGATGCCGGGAAAGAGCGGATCGGCGTTGCCACGGATTTGTACGTGTGCGACTCCGATTCGGTCAAAGATCTTGGAAAGAATCGTCCCGCCGCAGCCGTACATCGAGTCGATGGCGAACTTTTTGCCCGACTTGGCGATCATGTCCAGGTCGACAAAGCTCTCGATGGCCTGCAAGTAGTCTGGTAGGAAATCAACCAGGGTAATCGCAGCAGGCCGAGCGGCTTTGGCCACCGACTGACCCAGATAAGACTCAATCTCCGCGATGATCGAAGGCTTGCCCGAGCCGCCGTACCAGGCCTTGTACTTCAAGCCATTCCACTGTGCGGGATTATGCGACGAAGTGATCATGATGCCGCCTGCCGCGCCCCGCTGACGAACTCCGTAACTCAACGCCGGGGTGGGTGTGATGGCATCGGCAAGCATCACGGGAATCCCAGTAGCGGCGGCAACTTCGGCGCAGGTTTTGGCAAATGCCCTGGAACCAAAGCGGGTGTCGTATCCAATGCACAGGCCCTTGGAAGGATCTTCCTTGGCGTGAACATAGGCGGCGATGGCCTCAGCCGCGATGCGCACATTGGCAAAGGTGTAGTCGTCGGCGATAATCGCGCGCCAACCGTCTGTTCCAAATTGAATCGCGGGGTGAGTCATAGTCGGTGTACGAGCTCCCTGCAAACAGGGTAAAGGATCATGGCGGTAAGAAGGGAATCTGTAAGCACTAGATACGGTTCGTCCAATATCCGGGGCTGCGTTTAGTGTGGGGATGGCGATGATCTGGATCTTGCGAGGCAACTCGCGATAAATCACGGAATAAGGGTATTGGTCCAGGAGGATTCGACGTGTTCCGAGCAATAAGCTGTGCCGATTCGTGGAGTTCCGCGCAAAGAGCTGAAGGCTGCTCTCAGAGCGCTGTCGAAGCCGATGGCAGCAAATTCGCTGCGCGCCCTGTACCACTCAAACGCGCCGTCTGCCTCTGCCTCGGCTTCGGGTGAACCTGAACTGGCTTCATTCACGCTGTCTCGCTGCTAACCTCGCATCCATTCGGGCAAGGAAGTCTTCAAGAGGGACCATCTCCACCGCCCCGGAATCGATCTCCTCGATCCGGCGTTTGATCTCGCCGTCCCAGGCCGCTTCGATCTCGGCCTCGGGCGGTTCCTTGATCAAGAGGCTCTCAACCAGCCAGTCCAACTCGGCGGGCGGCAACTGGCGGGCATCTTCCAAAATCTCTGCGGCGCTGCGGTTCATGCAGCGATTGTAGCGCGAAATTTTTCCTTGATTTGTTCTCAAGGAGAAAAAGCAAAAAAATGCCCGGATCTCGGCGGCGAGATCCGGGCGGGGTGATTCTCCAGAGTCCGGTGCTAGACCAGCTCTTCCTTGCCGGTGATGGCCAGTTCGCGCACGATCTTGCCCACATCCTGGGAGCGGTCGCGGTTCATGATCAGCAGCGCGTCCTCGGTTTCAACGATCACCAGGTTCTCCACACCGACCAGCGCCACAAACTTGTGCGGGCTATAGACGTAGTTGCCTGGAGCGTCGATGGCCATATGCCCCTCGGTGTCCGTGACGTTGCCGTCGCCATCTCCACGCAGCCGGGTGTCGAGTTGGTACTCGTAAAGCGAGGACCACGATCCCAGATCGTTCCAACTGAACTCGGCCGGCAGGCAGTAGAGATGGGAGAGATGTTCCCCCTTGGCCGAACGGGGCTCAAGAATGGCGTAGTCCACCGAGATGTTTTCGCACTTGGGATAGGTGGAGCGAAAGACCTCTTCGAACTGCGGAGTGCCATAGGCGGCGGCGATGGCTTCGAGCAGCGGCGCTGTCTCCGGCAGGTGTTCGCGGACGGCATTGGCCAGGGTGCGGGCTGACCACAGGAACATGCCAGAGTTCCAGTAATAGTTGCCGCAGGCCAGAAACTCTTCGGCACGATGCTGATTGGGCTTTTCGGTAAAACGCCTGACGTGCAGCACCGACTCGTAGCGCGAGGCGTCGCCGGTCTCGATGTAGCCATAGCCGGTCTCAGGGCGGGTCGGCTCAATGCCCAGAACGACGATATTGTCGCCACTGGCGGCCAGAGCGATGCCTTTTTGCAGCGCTTTCAAAAAGCGCGGCTCATCGGCGATCACGTGGTCCGAGGGAAAGATGCCCAGCACCGCATCGGGATTGATGCGTTCGACCAGGAAGGCAGCCAGACCGCAGGCCGGAGCGGTATTGCGCGCCACCGGTTCCTCGACCATCTGCCCAGCGGGAAGTCCTGGAAGCTGGTCTGCAATCTCCGCCGAAAGGTAATCGTTGGTGATGACCCAGATTTTGTCGATGCCGGCCAGAGGCTTGAGGCGTTCGACGGTCTGCTGAATCATGGAGCGCTCGCCATCCAGGGCCAATACCTGCTTGGCGCGGGCGCGGCGGGAACGGGGCCAGAAGCGTGTTCCGCTGCCTCCGGCAAGAATCACGGGACGAAAATCAATAGGGTTCGACATCGAAGACACATCCTATCCGACAGGGACAACGTTTGCCCAGAAAGAAGAAATAATTTTTGCGGAAATGCGGCCTCTGGTGAGAAAGCCGCCTCAGATTCCAAAGCGGGGAGCCACCTCTTCCGTGATCGCTCTAAAGAATCTCTGAGAGAAGACGTTGGAGCCCAGTAAAGCGCGCGGCCTGCTGTTTCAGAGAGAACAGCAGGCCACGCATTGCTTCACGCTCGCCGCGAGCAGAATTGTCAGCTCAAATTGCCGAGGTACTCGGCCATGCGCCGTACGCCTTCGTCGATGGTCTGCTTGGTGACCGGGTATGAGAGACGAATATGTTCCGCCGTGCCGAAGGCCTCGCCGGGAACCGCTACCACATGCGCCTCATGCAACAGGCGGGTGGCCAGATCAGTTGCCGTCTGCACGCCGCCCTTGCCCAAAAACGCCGAGATGTTGGGATAGACGTAGAATGCGCCCTCGGGCTTGGTGCAGGTGATGCCGGGGACCGTCGCCAGTTTGGCGAGCATGTAGTCGCGCAGATCAATGAACTCGGCGCGGAACTCGCTGACGCACTCCTGCGATCCGGCCAGCGCGGCGATGGCCGCCTTCTGCACAAAGCTGGTGGCGTTGGAGGTGGACTGCGACTGCAACTTGCTCAGGTTGGCAACGACCTTCTTTGAAGCCAGAGCGAAGCCCGCTCGCCAGCCAGTCATGGCATAGGTCTTCGACAGCGAGCCCAGCACCACGATATTCTCTTTAGCCCAGGTGAAGGAGCCTCCCGAGACTGGCTTGCCGGCATAGTTCAGGTAGACATAGCACTCATCCAAAAGCAGAAAAATATTGCGATCGTGAGCCAGATGAACGATGCGCTCCAAGTCCTCGGCTGAAACCACTGAACCAGCCGGGTTCGATGGCGAGTTCAGGATGATGGCCTTGGTCTTGGGAGTGATGGCTTTTTCGATGGCGTCGGCGGTGATGCGGAAGTTCTCCGCCTCCTCGGTGTGCAGAAAAACCACCTTGCCGCCGGCGTACTGAATGATGTCCTTGAAGCTGACCCAGTAGGGGACGGGCAGAATGACCTCATCGCCGTGATCCACCAGAATCTGCAAGGTGTTGAAGAGCGCCAGCTTGCCGCCGGTGGTGAAGATCGCTTCGTCCAGCGCGTAGTCGGAGCCGAAATCGGTGGCGTGGCGGTCAATGATCGCCTTGCGCACGTCGGGAATCCCAGGGACCACGGTGTAACGGGTGAAGTTGGCGTCGATGGCGGCTACGGCGGCGTCCTTGATGTGCTGCGGAGTGGAGAAATGCGGTTCTCCCGCTCCGAAATCGATCAGGTTGGCGCCCTGGGCGCGCAGTTTGGCGGCTTCGGCGGCTACCGCCATCGTGGCGGAGACCTCAATCCGTCCAATGCGGTCGGCAAAAACTTTCGAGGAAGGGTTCATGGCAGTACCTATCTTTGCAGATTTCAAAGCATTCGGGGAACTGAAAAGTGTACAGGTCTGGACCCTTGGTGCGGTAGTCGGGAAGAAAAGCACGCGCAGACGTGAAACCGGGCCTCTGAAATTTTCAGCTGGAAGGTCAGGCTAGCCTCGATTTATATGCTGTTCATCCGTTCGCGCAGACGTTTGTAGACATTGGGAGGAAGCAGGCCGGTAACGTCGCCGCCAAAGGTGAAGACTTCCTTCAACATGCGCGAGCTGACAAAGGAGTAGCGCCCGGCCGGCTGCAAAAAGACCGTCTCGATCTCCGGAGCCAGACGGCGGTTCATCAGCGCCATCTGAAATTCGTACTCGTAGTCGGAGATGGCGCGAATGCCACGCAGTACCGCCGATGCTCCGAGCTGGCGGGCGAAATCGACCATCAGGCCATCGAAGGTGGCGACCGAGACATTGCCAATCGGCCGCGTTACCTCTTCGAGCATCTCCACCCGCTCCTGGACCGAGAACATGGGGTCTTTGCCGGGATTATTGAGAATAGCGACAGTGAGATGCCCGAAAAGCCGGGAGCCGCGCTGGATCAGATCCACATGCCCATTGGTGGGCGGGTCGAAGGTTCCGGGGAAGATGGCTTTAACGGTCATAAGGCTCTATGCGGATTCTAGCAGCGGTGGAACCTTGCTGGACCTGTAAGTGGTACAACCGCTAAAGGAAAAGCTAAATCTGGTCCAGAACAACACTTACAGGGAGAGAACGCAGTTTGAACTCAAAATAGAAAAAGCGGCCATCTGCTTCTGGCCACCTTTTCTATTTATGAATCTTTCTCTTAGCCCTTGCGACCGCGAACCGCTTCTTTGGCTTCGGCAGGGCCGGTGGCGGGAATCTCGGGAATTTCAGCCTTCAGCGCACCGATGTTGAGCTTCTTGCGCAGCTCGGCGTCCATGCGGGCAAAGAGCTCCTTGTTCTCCTTGAGGAAGTTGCGGGTGTTGTCGCGGCCCTGGCCGATGCGCTCGCCAGAGTAGCTGTACCATGCGCCGGACTTCTCCACAATATTGTTGGCCACGGCCAGATCGAGCACGTCGCCTTCGCGGCTGATGCCTTCGCCATAAAGAATGTCGAACTCCGCCTCACGGAAGGGCGCGGCTACCTTGTTTTTGACGATCTTGACCTTGGTCCGGTTGCCGACCACTACGTCGCCGTCCTTGACCGCAGCGATGCGGCGAATGTCGATGCGTACCGAGGAGTAGAACTTGAGAGCGCGTCCACCGGTGGTGGTCTCGGGGTTGCCGAACATGACGCCGATCTTTTCGCGAATCTGGTTGATAAAGATCAGAGCCGTGCGCGACTTGGAGACCGTTCCGGTCAGCTTTCTCAGCGCCTGTGACATCAGCCGGGCTTGCAGGCCGACGTGGCTATCGCCCATCTCGCCGTCCAACTCAGCCTTGGGAACCAGTGCGGCAACGGAGTCAACCACCAGCACGTCGATTGCGCCGGAGCGAACCAGGGCTTCGGTGATCTCCAATGCCTGCTCGCCGCTGTCAGGCTGCGAAACCAGCAGGTTGTCCACATCGACGCCCAGTTTCTTGGCATAGCCGGGATCAAGCGCGTGCTCGGCGTCGACAAAGGCCGCCAGACCGCCCATCCGTTGAGCCTCTGCGATGATCTGCAAGGTGATGGTGGTCTTGCCCGAGGACTCAGGGCCATAGATCTCGCAAACGCGGCCGCGAGGAATGCCGCCCACGCCAAGCGCTGCGTCAAAGCTGATGGAGCCGGTGGAGATCACCGCGATGGGAACCAGAGCCTCTTTGGAACCGAGCCGCACAATGGAGCCCTTTCCAAACTGTTTCTCGATCTGGGCTAGGGCAAGTTCAACGGCTTTGCTGCGGTCTTCGGCGATGGCCATGGGGCGAACTCCTTTTCTGTATCGTGCGGCAACTTTCCGGGCAAATGATGCGCCAAGGCTGCCGTACGCAGTACCTTCGAAGGGGATTGTAGCAGGATGGCGTTGCAGAATGACAGCAAATAATGGCGAAGAAATGGCAAAGATGCTTCGCGCACGGCGAACGTTGGGCAAATCGATAAGATGAAACTACTCGCCCGCTTCACAGGATGCAGTGTTACGTGGAAGAGTTGTCTCACTCACCCAGGGATCAAGGAGAATCAGACGGTGTAAGCTCCAATGCGGGTTTCCCGGCTGGTCAGGTCGTCGCAGGCGCGATCCACAGACTCGTACTCGGCATCGTGATTCTTGCGGAAGGCGCGAAAAGCATCTTCGCTGCTCCAGCGGTCGATGGTCAGGTAGAGGCCAGGTGCATAGGCATCGCGCAGCAGTTCCGTTCCGCGATATTCGGCGGAGGTGCTGAAAAGCGTTGCCCAAGCGCCATCGGGACCATAGGTAGCCTCAAAAGCGACGGTCTTTTCCTCGGCAATCTCGAACTGCCAGACGACAACAAACATGGGATCTCTTCCTTTTCTTCAATCGTAACCCAGGCCGGACGATCCAGATCCCGTTTCCGGGACCTGGGCATCCGATCACCAACATTTCCTACGCAGTCGGCTTCCAGCGTAGAACAGGCTTTCTGGCAGCCATCACCTCATCCATGCGCCCCACGCGGGTGGAGTGAGGAGCAGACTTCACCAGTTCCGGAGTCTCTTCAACTTCCTGAGCGATGGAGCGCATGGCGTCGATGAACAGGTCCAGCTCTTCCAGTGACTCACTCTCGGTAGGCTCAATCATCAAAGCGCCGGAGACGATCATCGGGAAGCTCACCGTATAAGGATGGAAGCCGTAGTCGATCAGTCGCTTAGCGATGTCGCCTGTCTTCACTCCCTTGGCTGCTTGCTTCTTGTCGCTGAAGACGACTTCATGCATGGAAGCGGTCTTGTAGGGCAGTTCGTACAGATCTTCCAGCTTGGCGCGGATGTAGTTGGCGTTGAGCACGGCGTCTTCGGTGGTCTGGCGCAATCCGTCAGGACCGTTGGCCAGAATGTAGGCCAAAGCCCGAATCAGAACGCCCACATTGCCGTAGAAGGCGCGGACCCGGCCGACCGACTGAGGACGGTCATAATCCCAGGTCAGGCCCTCAGTTCCCAGTCCCTTAGTCCCTAGTCCCTCAGTCCCTGTCTTTGCCAGCACTGGCACTGGCAGAAATGGTTCCAAAAACGCCTTGCAGGCTACAGGGCCAGCGCCGGGACCGCCGCCGCCGTGGGGCGTCGAGAAGGTCTTGTGCAGGTTCAGGTGCATCACGTCCACGCCGAAGTCGCCGGGGCGGGCTTTGCCCACAAGCGCGTTCATGTTGGCGCCGTCCATATAGAGCAAAGCGCCCTTGGCGTGCAGAATGTCGGCGATCTTGTGGATCTGGCTCTCGAAGACGCCGATGGTCGAGGGATTGGTGAGCATCAGCGCGGCAGTGTCGCCGTCCACCTGGCGCTCCAGCGCTTCCAGGTCGATGCCGCCCTCGGCGTTGGACTTGAGATTCTCGACGGCATAGCCGCAGATGGCCGCCGTCGCCGGGTTGGTTCCGTGTGCCGAGTCGGGAATAAGAATCTTCTTGCGGGCATTCCCCTGCGATTCATGCCAGGCGCGAATCAGTAGAATGCCGGTGAACTCGCCATGCGCCCCGGCGGCTGGTTGCAAGGTGATGGCGTCCATGCCGGTGATCTCGACCAGCGTGCGCTGCAACAGGTCGATGACCTCCAGTGACCCCTGCGCCAGCGTGTCGGGCCTATAAGGATGAGCTTCGGCCAAACCTTCGGTGCGGGCGACCAGTTCATTGACTCGCGGGTTGTATTTCATGGTGCAGGAGCCCAGTGGATACATGCCCAGATCGATGGCGTAGTTCCAGGTCGAAAGCCGGGTGAAGTGGCGAATGACCTCGATCTCGCTGACCTCGGGGAGCTCCGCGTACAGTGTACGATGGCTTGCGCCAAGCAGTTCCACGGCATCAACCGCAGGCACATCCAGCGGCGGCATCCTGTAGGCGCATTTGCCGGGCGCGGACTTCTCGAAGATCAGCGCCTCATTCTGCGTCTGGTGGGGGCGGACTTTCTTGTTCGACAGGGTTTGAGGATTGGAAATTAAGCTGGTCATTTATGCCTCCACCGTGTCAGTTGAAAAGATTGTTGCTGCCGCATCGATCCGCTCTCGCGGAACGACTTCGGTCGTGCACCACAGCGTCGCGTTGCCCAGCTCTGGATACCACTTGCGCAAATCCACGCCGCCGACGATCTTGTTGTCGATGAGTCGCTGGCTCAACGACTCAACATCCTCTTCGGTCTGCAAGACGAACTCGTTGAATCGGGGTGCGCCTTGAAACAGTAACTTTGCACCTGGTTGCGCGCTCAACGTGCGAGCCGCGTAGTCCGCCTTGGCCAGATTATGCTCTGCCAACTCGCGAATGCCTTCCTTGCCATAGACGGAAAGAAAGATCACGGCCATCAGAGCAACCAGTCCCTGGTTGGTGCAGATATTCGATGTAGCCTTCTCGCGGCGAATATGCTGCTCGCGGGTGGAGAGGGTCAGCACAAAACCGCGGTTCCCGTTGCTGTCGACTGTTTGACCAACGAGCCTACCCGGCAGTTGACGTACATATTTTTCCTTGGCTGCAATGACGCCGCAGCCGGGACCACCGTAGCTCAGCGCGACGCCGAAGGATTGCGCCTCCATGCTGACGATATCGGCCTCTACGGGCGGACGAACCACACCCAGCGAAACCGCCTCGGCAATGGCTACGACCAGCAGCGCACCCTTGGCGTGAACGATCTCAGCGATGGCGGGAATATCTTCGATGACGCCAAAGAAATTGGGGCTCTGCACCAGTACAGCGGCGGTTTCGTCGCTGATGGCTGCTTCAAGCTCGGCCAGGTTCAGTCGCCCAGTCTCGGCATCGTAACCGGCCAGCGAGGCGGGCAAGCCTTGATGCTTGGTATAGGTGGCCAGTACTTCGCGATACTCGGGATGGACGGTCTTGGCGACGACAGCCTTGTGACGGCCAGTGATGCGCACGGCCATCATGACTGCTTCCGCCGCGCCGGTCGAGCCGTCGTACATGCTGGCGTTGGCCACGTCCATGCCGGTCAGCTCGGCGATCATGGTCTGAAACTCGAAGATGGCCTGCAGTGTCCCCTGGGTGATCTCGGGTTGATAAGGGGTGTAGCTGGTCAGGAACTCACCGCGCTGGACCAGAGAATCAATGACCACAGGGCGGTAGTGGCGATAGGCTCCGGCACCCAAAAAGCTGGTGTAGTCGGTCGCGTTTTTAGCGCCGGCGGCGCGGAAGTACTCGACGACCTCGCTCTCCGCGTGTTGGCGGGGTACATCCAGATCTCGAGAGAGTCGGTACTCTTCGGGAATGACGGTAAACAGTTCGTCGATGGCGGCAGCGCCAACTTCCTTGAGCATTAGCTCGCGTTCGGCGGGGGACTTGGGGAGATAGCGCATTTTTAGCTTCTAGCCTCTAGCTTTCAGCTTCTAGCTCAGGCGTGCAGTCTTATGGCGATCTGCCAAAAGCCAAGAGAAGAAACCAAAGCGGTAAAGCGGCTGGACAGGCATTTGTGAGCCCGCCAGCCAATCAATAGTGAAGGAGAATAGCTTAGGCCTGCATCAACCGCTGCAAGCTAGAGGCTAGCAGCTAGCTTGCTGCTTTTAGTGCCCCGTCTCTTCTGCCACAAATGCCTCATAGGCAGCGGCATCGAGCAGAGAATCGACTTCAGCTGGATTCGTCACTTCAACCTTGATGATCCAAGCTTCGTGGGGAGCGGTGTTGATCTTCTCGGGTGCGTCGGTCAGCTCTTCATTGATCGCAGTGACTGCGCCGGTGACTGGCGAATACAGATCGCTGACGGCCTTGACGCTCTCCACGGAACCGAAGACGGCGCCAGCCGTGACCGGATCACCCACCTTGGGCGCGTCGACATAGACGATGTCGCCGAGTGAGCTCTGTGCGTAGTCGGTGATGCCGATGGTCCCGATCGAGCCGTCGAGCACGATCCACTCATGCTCGCGGGTGTAGCGATAGTTCGCCGGATAGTTCATGGCGGGCAACTCCTGCTTTGGATGTGGTGATATACCGAGTCTTTAGTGTACGACTTTGGGTAAAGCCAAGGAGCGGGATTCATCGGAGTAGATGCAAACGGCGGCTGGGACGGCCAAAAACAGTGGATGAGCCCGAGCGGTCTGCCGCCCCAGCCTATTTGGGAGGGCCAAATCCAGGATAGGGTTCAAGCGGGACCAGAGCAACCAGTTCCAGCATTCCAGCCTGAAAGATAGGCAGGCTCTGGATCGCGGCGCGCACCTCGGCTTCGCTGGCAGCTTCCCAAAGGATCGATGCGCCCGGCATGTCGCCGCGCTTCCAGACCTGACGTAAAACTCCGGAGGCGTACAGTTCCTTGACCCGCAAGCCCTCGTGGGCAACAAGCTCTGGGGTAAAGGCTTCAGGCGGAAAGACGTCGGTGCGGCGGCGGGATAGAGAAAGAAATTGCATGGGGAGATTGTAAAACGAGGGAACAGGGATTAGGGAACAGGGAACAGTAAAGGCTGATTTTCCTTCACTTCCATCGAAAAAGAGAAAGCCTGTGGAATTTATGGCCGAAGCCGAATTCCACAGGCCTTTGTGGCGGGGAAGCCGCAGGCAGGGGGGAACTTAACGTCCCATGACTAAAACAGTAAAGGAGCCAGGAAGTACGTTGGCTCTGGCATGCGGGTTGGTGGCCGTAGCCGCGGGCTTTGGACCAAACTCAGCTGCGACCACATAGATACGGTCGGCAGCAGCGTCATAGGCCATGGTGCGGGCGCTCTTCTGCGTGGTCAAGGTCTGAATCGAGGGGTAATCCTTTGCTGCGGTATCAACAACCGTCAGCGTTCCCTCACCGTTGGAGGAAAAGGCCAGCTTGAACCTGGCGCTGTAACCTGCGGCATCGGGGCCGTCTCCGATGCCGGGGGTGGCCAGTGATTTGCCGGTGTTGGCGTCGGTTACAGCCATTTTGCTTCCATCACAGACAGAAAAGAGGCGGCTGCCGGCAACATCAAAGGCCAGGCCGGTAGGTGAAACGCAACCGGTCAGCGGCCACTCGGCGGTTGCTTTTTGAGTTTTCGCATCCAAACGGACGATCTCACCCTTGTCCTCAATATTGACGAAGACTGTACCCTTGCCGTCGGCGGCGGGGAACTCCGGCTTACCGGGCAGGGCGATGGTGGCGACAGCCTTTTGCTGCGCCGGGTCGATGACGGTTACATCGTGGCTCTTGCCGTTGAAGGCCCAGACAGTTTTGGTGGAAGGCTCATAGAGAATGCCATCTGGGTTGGTGCCGGCGGCGATGGTGGCGACGATAGCCAGTGTCGAGCGGTCAAAAACCGCAACGGCGTTTCCCGCGCCATCGGAGATGTAACCCACCTTGCCGGCAGGGTCCAGAACTACTCCGTGGGTGCCGTGCAGGCCGCCGACGGAACCGGCCAGCTTGCCGCTCTGGGTGTCCACTACATCGACGCGAGCGCCACGGGCGATGTAAAGGCGGTGAGCCGTGGAGTCAACGGTGAGGTAGTCCCAACCGCCATCGCCCCCGATCTTCCACGAATCGACAACCCGATAGGGCTGGGCGGAAGCGGCGAGGCTGCCGCACAACAAGGCTGCGGCCACTGTGGGCCGAACCAGCTTGGACAAGCGAAACGCTTTGCACAGCAGAGACATGAACTGCTCCAGAAAGAGATTGGTCAAGGGAAGACCAGCGATAAGATTCTGCCACAACTGCGTTAATACGCGCTGAATACCGGATTATCAATCGCTAAGAAACCATCCTGATGTCCAGGTCCTCCAGGGGGGGATTGGACTTCCGCCCTTTCCGCATTCTTTCAAATAAATAACCCGGAAAGGATGGGGCATGGAGGGCACTATTCACGGATCGCCTCCACAACATCGAGTGGCAGTTGCACGGTTACAGTGGTTCCCAATCCGGCCTGGCTGGTGATTGCGATAGATCCCCCGGCTCGATGAACGATGGCCTTACAGATAGAAAGGCCGAGACCGGTACCGCCGGTATTGCGGGTCCGCGAGGGATCACCGCGGTAAAAGCGGTCGAAGACGTGGGGCAAAGCCGCAGCATCGATTCCTTCGCCATGATCTTCGATTTCAACCTGAAGACCCGCGCCAGAAGCACGTGTATCCACGCGAATGTCGACAATGGAGCCGGGAGCACTGTGCTGTACGGCATTGAGAACGAGATTGGTGAAGAGCAATGAGCAATCATCAGCTGCCAGAGGTACACCAATGGAGCCTGCAACCGCGAGGTTGACCTGAACTGAGCGCAACTCGGTTGCCGTACTCAGTTCAGCAATGATTTGGCGTAGGCAACCTTCCAAATTGGAAGTGGCAGCACCGCCGTTACTCGGTGATCCGCTCTCGGCTCGGGCGAGGGTGAGCATCTTGATGACCAGATCTTCCAGACGCTGGCTATCGGACAGGCAGCGCTCCAAACCTGCTTGATATTCCTCGGCAGTGCGGGGTTTCAGACCCAGCAATTGCAGAGAAGACTTGACGACGGCCACGGCGGTTTTCAGCTCGTGGGCGGCATCTGAGACAAAGGCGCGTTGTTGCAGAAAGGAGCGTTCCAGCCGCTGTACGACGCTTTCAATCGCCAGAGTGAGCGGCGCCAGCTCGGGCGTGTCTCGGGCGCTCGCCGGAGGATTGAAATCCCAGGAGTCCACAGAGACTCCCGAGGCGAGTGAGGCCAGTTGCCGCAATGGCAGCAGACCGCGATGCAGCAACCAGGCAATCAGCGGCCCCGTGACCAACAGCAGCAGGGCATTGCCGGTGGCGTAAAGCTCGACACTGGCACGAATTGCCTCCCAGACGTGTTCGGTGCGGCCACCATAAAAGACTGTAAATTGATGGATTCTGCCGCCGCTCGGCTTGCCGCCATCAATCAAGCGTGAGCCTTGAAAACGAAGAATGCGGTATTCGCTGCCATTGATGATGCGATGCAGAAATGGACCTTGGGGGGGGAAAGGAGTGTCCAGCGGCATGCCCTGCCAGTTCGTGGAACGGGCCAGCAGGTGACCATCCCCATCAAAAATCTCATAGACATCGTGTGCCGGCAGTTGCAGGACAGCCTTTACCAATACGATCTCATCGCGTCCGTTGCCGGTTTCCTGCACAGCGCCGAGGATGGAATCGACGCGACCGTGCAGGATCACGTCCATGGCGTGAAAGTGAATGTGGCGCTCAAAGCCAAAGGAGAGCGCCACACTCAGAATCGCAGAGATCAACTCGACTGCGAGTACGGCCAGAATCAACCGAAAGGCGATGGAACGCCGCCGAAAGACATTGGGGCGGCAATGAACCAGCCAGCAGCCAAGGCTCTGCAACAGCTTCATGAATGGGGCTCCACGATAGCCTCATCCAGCTCCAGGTCTTGCTGGGAATCTGCGCCCGTCCCGGCGGGAAGATTCATGGCCAGTCGATAGCCGCGTCCGCGCATGGTCTCAATGACTTCGGAGGGCGGTTCGGCAGAGGCAGGAAGCGCCGCATCCAGCTTTTTGCGCAGGTTGGAGACGTGGGCTTCGATGACGTTGGAGTGGCGCTCCCAGTTGTAGTCGTAAAGATGCTCCAACAGCTCGCGCTTGCTGACGATGGCACGGGGTCGGTGGATCAGATATTCAAGGATGCGGTACTCGGTGGGCGAAAGATCGACCAGCGAACCGTCGCGATGGACGGTCTGTTCCAGCGTATTCAGCTCCAGCCCGCAGGCCGCAAGCACCGGGTCGGCTACCCCCTTGCCGCGGCGGATCAGAGCTTTGGCGCGGGCGATCAGTTCACCCAGGTCGAAGGGCTTGCCCAGATAATCGTCTGCTCCGGCGTTCAGCAGTTCGATGACCGAGCTTTTTCCTTCCTTTGCTGTCAGGATCAGCACTGGCGTGGCGTCCAGGCGGGCGCGCAGACGCTTGAGCACTCCCAGGCCATCGAGCTTGGGCAGCATCAGATCCAGCACAATCAGGTCATAGCAGCGATTCTGCGCACACAAATCGCCGGCAGCGCCATCTTCGGCCCAATCGACGGCAAAACCGGCACCGTCGCGCAACGCGGAGGCCAGATTGTCGGCCAGCCGCACCTCATCTTCCACTAGAAGCACTCGCATGGCTACAAGAGTATCCTCGCAAGGATTATCGGCGCGAGAAGATTAATGCAGGCTGAAGCAGGGGGCTTGCATAAAACAGGAATGATTGGGAAGGCAGGAAATCACGCCTTACTCCTGACTGCGCGTGAACGCTGCAAGCCTTCCCGTCTCGAGCTAAAAATCTGCACCTGTCCTTGTGCAATATGAATCTTTTACGTTTTCCACAATTCGATCAGGCCTTTTCCACATCATTTTGTGGAAAACGCCTGCATCTTGCGGAAAAAAGCAGGGATAGTACGGACCTTGGAACCATTTGCCGACTTTGTGCGTATGGAAAAGCGGGACTGATCTTTGCCGGTTGCGACCTGCGCCGGGCAGGCCTCGTCCAAAGCTATTGAAAAGTATTTCTGAGACGCCGAGGGTTATGGCGGGCGACGATTGAATAAACTGGGATGGCCGGGGTTGGCTGTACTGGACGGCTTCTGACCGAACGGCGCGTCAGCCAGAGGTCACTGGGAAAGCGGGATCATGCAATTCAAAGAGGCCGTTAAACTCGCGCTGCAATCGCTGTGGGCCAACAAGCTGCGCTCCATTCTGACGCTGTTGGGCGTGGTAATGGGCGTGGGCTCGGTGATTATGGTCATTACCCTGGTGAACGGCGCCAACTCCTATGTGACCACCAAAATCATCACCAATGGCGCGGATGTCTTTGCCGTGCGTCAGATGCCGGGCGTGATCTTCTCCGCTGAACAATATTTCAAGTACGCCAAGCGCAAGATCCTGCGCATCGAGGATTACCAGGCGATTCGCGACAACTGCACGTCCTGCGGCGAGGTCGGTGTACGGCTCGATCGCAACTCCAGCGTGGTCTATAACGGCCACTCCAGCAGCGATACCGACATGCGCGGTCTGACCTGGACGATGATCTCTCTCGACAACATGGACATCGCCGAAGGCCGAGGCTTTACCCCCGCCGACGATGACAAGGCTACCCACAACGTCATTGTGGGTGTGGACATTGTCGACAATCTGCTGGGCGAAGGTGACCCGCTGGGCAAGGAGATTCGCGTCAACGGCATTCCCTATACCGTCGTGGGCGTTGGCGACCGCAAGGGCAAGATGCTCGGCCAGTCGCAGGACAATTGGGTAGCCGTACCAGTTTCCACTTTTCAGCAGATCTATGGCTACAACAGCTCTGTGGACATCTATGCCCGCGCGGCAGGTGGCGATGCCGAGGCGATGGAGCGTGCCAAGGATGAGGTGCGGGTGCTCATGCGCAACCGCCGTCACGATGCTGTCGGCCAGCCGGAAGACTTCGAGATCGAGACCAACGACACCTTTCTCGACCTATGGAAGCAGATCTCTTCCATCTTTTTCTCCGTAGTGATCGGTATTGCCTCCATCTCGCTGGTGGTGGGCGGCATCGTGATCATGAACATCATGCTGGTGAGTGTCACCGAGCGAACCCGCGAGATTGGCGTGCGCAAGGCGCTTGGCGCACGCCAACGCGATGTGCTGCTCCAATTCCTGATCGAGAGCGCCACCATGGCCCTGGTGGGCGGAGCCATTGGCGTGCTGGGCGGAGTGATCTTTGCCAAATTGATTACCCTCATCATCGGCTTCCCCACCAGCGTGCAGTTGTGGAGCGTGCTGCTGGGACTTTTCATGGCCACGGCTACGGGGGTCTTTTTTGGCGTCTACCCCGCCAGCAAAGCTGCCAAGCTAGACCCGGTGGTGGCGCTCAGAGCGGAGCTCTGAGCGCAGCGGACAGTCGACAGCAAACAGCTGACTGTTAATGGCTGGTTGCGAGGATGTTCTGCAAAAAATACTTTAGCTGTAAGCTGTTAGCGCAGTGGACAGTTAATAGCTAACAGCTGTCAGTTGATGGTTCTTTGAGAGTTGATATTCAGTAACAAAACCTTGAACAGTAAGCTATCTGCTGTTTGCTGACAACTGAAGTAGGAGTTTCCATGGCACAGTCATTTCGGGATTTGCAGGTTTGGCAAAAATCGATGCAACTGACGGTGGCCGTGTATCGCTTGTCGCGCAAGTTCCCGCGTGAAGAGATCTATGGGTTGACTAGCCAAATCCGGCGTGCAGCGGTTTCTGTGCCTAGTAACATTGCGGAGGGGCAGGGAAGGCTGAACCCAAATGAATTTCGGCAGTTTCTCGGTATTGCCCGAGGAGCAATCTGCGAAATTCAAACTCAGCTGGAGATCGCTCGATTGCTTCAGTTCGGAGATCCAGAACTGCTCAGCGAAACCGAGCAGTTGTCGCATGAAGTGGGCAAGATGATATTTTCCTTTCTCGAATCTCTGAAGGACCAGATTCGAAGCCACTAAACTGTTTGCTGTTCACTATTAGCTGTCAACTAGGTGTTCCATGGCGCAAGGACAAACCCGCGAATCCGTCAAGATGGCCCTCGATACATTGAGGAAGAACAAGCTGCGCTCGGGGTTGACGATCCTGGGCATCGTGATCGGCGTGACTACCGTCATCCTTATCTCCTCGGTGATTAGTGGACTGAATAACCGGGTCGCCGACTTCGCCGACCAGTTTGGATCGAATGTCATTTGGGTCTTCCACATGCCGGTGATCGGCGTGCGCCCCACGACGGAACAACTCACCCGCAAGAAGCTGACCCTCGACGATGCGCTGGCCATACGCGCACTGCCCCACATTCTCTTCGCCGACGCCGGTTTTCGCTACACCAAGCAGTTCGGCGTGGGCGATGTCAGCGTCAAGTACCAGGGCCACAAGGTAGCTGGTGCGATACTCAATGGAGATACTGCGCAGGGCGCGGATGTCTCCAGTTACACCTATCAGGAAGGCCGCAAGTTCACCGACGAAGAGGACCAGCGCGCCGCTCACGTCTGTGTACTTGGTCACGATACCGCGGAAATGCTCTTTGTGAACGGCGAGGACCCCGTCGGCAAGGAGGTCAATGTTGCCAGCGGACTCTATACCGTGATCGGCGTCTACGACAAGCAGAAGCAGCCTTTCGGCAGCGGCAAAAACCCCCAGGACAACGCCGTCTACTTCCCCCTGAATACCTTCCACAACCTGCATCCGGAGGTGAAAGACGTCTGGATCGCCGCCAAGTACGATGACGCCAAAAACAAGTCGCTTGTCGAAGAAGAAATTCGCGAACTGTTGCGTGTGCGCCGCAAGGTCAAGGTTGAGGCCGACGACAACTTCGAGATCTTTGGACCCGACTCACTGACCAAGCTGTGGGGCAACATCACCGGCGGACTGTTTGGATTCATGGTCGCCGTTTCCAGCGTGGGCCTGATGGTGGGCGGCGTGGGCGTGATGAACATCATGCTGGTCAGCGTCACCGAGCGTACTCGCGAGATCGGTGTCCGCAAGGCGCTGGGCGCGACCAAGCAGATGATTTTGACCCAGTTCACCACGGAAGCGATTACCCTCTGCGCGGTGGGTGGCATCATCGGTGTGCTGATGGGCGCGGTTCTCACCTGGATTGTTCATGCACTACCCATCGGACTACCAGCTACGCTCTCAACCATGTGGGTTCTGGTCGGCTTTGGCGTCTCCTGTGCTATTGGCCTGGTCTTTGGCATCTATCCTGCCTGGAAGGCTGCCAATCTGGATCCCATCGAGGCGTTGCGCTACGAGTAGAACAGGGACGGAGGGACTGAGGGACTAGGGACTAGGGACTTGGGACTGATGGACTAAGGGAACAGAAAACAGGAATTACATCTGTTTTTTCGCCCTTCGGCTTTCCGCAAATCTGTCTCGAAACTCCGAGTTTAGGTATGATGGGAAATCGGAACCTCCTTGCGGGGCTGCCCCTGGAGGGGTATCTGGCAATCAGGAGCGGGGGCAGATGAAGCAAGTGAGACAAGTTGAGCTGTTCGATACCAGCCTGCGGGACGGGCTGCAACAGCCGAATCTGGAGATCTCCGTGCCTCATGCGGTCGTTCTCCTTGAGCGTATGGCCAACTTCGGTGTGCAGTTTGCGGAGATCGGCTTTGCCGGCGCCAACCACTTTGTCGGAGAGCTGACCAACGCTTTGGCCTCGGTGGACACCGGCACAATGAAACTGGCTCTCTTTGGCCGCACCCGCGGCCGCGGCGCCAAGGTGCAGGATTGGCCCGATGTTCAGTTCATCGTGCAGCACAAGCGGCGCGTCGCCGTTGCTGTAGTTGTGGTCAAATCGCGCCTGCTTGACGTGACCCGTTCGCTCGAAACTACCCCCGAAGACAACCTGCTGATGGCCTATGAGACCATCGCCTGTCTGCACGATCACGGTTTGGAAGTTTTTGTGGACTTCGAGCACGCCATGGATGCCCTGTGCGGACGCCGCGAGAGTGGCGCAGCCTGCGTGGAAGACTTCCACAAGCGCAGTCTGGACTACTTCCATCAGTTGACGGCGCAATGCGCCCAGCAACAGGTGGGCCGCATCGTCATCTGCGACACCACCGGCGGCGCAAGCCCCGAAGAAGTGACGGAGTCGTTCAGCGGCCTGGTCCGGCAGTATCCTGCGATGAAATTCGGCTTTCACGGACACACCGACCGTGGTCTGGGCATTGCCAACAGCAGAGCTGCGATTTTGGCCGGAGCCGTACAAGTACAAGGCACGCTGTTGGGAACAGGCGAGCGTTGCGGCAACGTGAATCTGACCACCGTGATCGGCAGCATGCAGCTGCGGAGCGAGGCGGAGTTTGTCTCTTCCGAATCGCTGACCGGACTAACCAGCCTTGCCCATTCGGCCTATGCCGCCTTTGGGTTGGAGGCGCCACACAGCGCTCCCATCGTTGGTCCCGGCGCCTTCGGCACCTGGGCGGGAATGCACGGCAGCAGCGAGCGCAAGAATCCAGGAGCGTACCTCTGGTGCGATCCAGCCCGGGTCGGCGCGGCTCCCGCCATCGGCGTCAACCGGCAATCGGGCAAGGCCAACATCATGCTGCTCTCCGAGGCGCTGGGCGTTCCACTCAATTCATTGCAGGCCCAGGCCTTCATGGACGGAAATCAGGCGATGATCGAGGGTGGCGGCTATACCGCCAGTGAAATCTCCTTCCGTCTGGCCTGCATGAGAGAACTCAAGACCCTTCGCGACCGTTTCAGCATCAAGAGCTGGCGGGTCTTCGACGAATCTGACGAGGCTGGAAATCGCTTTGTTCAGGCCTTCATGACGCTGCTGATTGGTGACTCCGCCATAGCCACTTCCCGCGCCGAGGGCGAGGGCCCGGTAGATGCTCTGACCAAGGCCATGCGCCGCGAGCTGGAAAAGAATCATCCAGCGTTGGCTCTGATGCGCCTGGGCACCTTCAGCGTCACCGCGCTCGACGTCTCGGCTCACGACTCGGCGGCCTACGTTCGCGTCACCGTCAGCTTCCACGCCGATGGTCACCAGCCCTGGATCACCGCCGGCGTCAGCAGTGATATGAACCAGGCGGCGCTGATGGCAATTGTCGACGGCTTCCACTTCTGGTTGCTCAAGGTGGCGGATGCGGAACAGACGAAGGAATTGGCCTCGTAAATGAAGTGAAGGATCTGTTTTTTGTGATTTGAACAAAAAGCAGATCCTCTACTTCGCCATAAATCCTTGTGGGAAATCGATTACCCGCATTTCCAGTTGATTTCATCCAACTACAGTAACTTTGGTTTTGCTCGAACGCGATCCGGTCCACATCCTGAGGGCCAACAAATATCTTTCATTGCCGATCAGCCGACCGCCAGTGTACGATGGCGGGCGGGGAAACGTTTGCTGTAGCGCCTCCCCATGAACGGAGATCGCCCTATGCGCCGCATCCCTCTACTGACCGCCCTGGCCCTCATTCTCACCCCTGCACTCTTTGCGCAAGGGCCTAAAGCGTTGCCTCTTAGCGGCGAATACCCGCTGACTCACGACCCCTCCATCGCTCACGAGGGCAATACCTACTATGTCTTTGCTACCGCGCTCACGCCTGCCGAGGGCCAGTTTCCCATCCGCTGCTCCAGTGATCTGCTGGCCTGGAAGCGCTGCGGCCACGTCTTCGACCAGATTCCTTCCTGGATTCATGAGCTGAGTCCCACGACGGAAGTGCTCTGGGCTCCCGATATCTCCTTCTTTCAGGGCAAATATCATCTCTATTACGCCTACTCCGCCTTTGGCGTGAACACCTCGGGAATTGCCTTGGCTACCAACGAGACCCTCGACCCCGATAGTCCCAAATACCACTGGAAAGATGAGGGCCTGGTTCTGAAGTCGCTGGCGACGGACGACTTCAACGCGATCGATCCCAACATTGTCTTCGACGCCCAGGGACAGCCCTGGCTGAGCATGGGCAGCTTCTGGAGCGGCATCAAGATGCGCCGTATCGACGCCGTGACCGGCAAAACCACGGCTGCCGATCCCAAGACCTACGCTCTGGCTTCGCGGGTCAAGCCGGAAAATGCAGCGCCCGCCAAGCCCGGTCTGCCGCCCGACTGGCAGGCTGTCGAAGCGCCCTTTGTGGTGCGTCACGGAGATTTCTACTACCTTTTCGTTTCCTTTGACCTCTGCTGCCGGGGCACGGCCAGCAGCTATCGCACCATGGTGGGCCGCTCCCGCCAGGTCACGGGACCTTACATTGATGCCGACGGCAAGCCGATGCTGCAGGGCGGCGGCACGCAGTTGTTGACCGCCAACGAGCGCTGGCTGGGACCGGGTGGGCAATCGATCTTGCAGCGTCCCGAGGGCGACATCATCGTCTTCCACGCTTATGACGCCAAGACCGGCAAACCTGCGCTGCAGATCTCCACTCTGACATGGGAGAACGGCTGGCCGCACGCTGCGCTGGGAACAACCGGCGAATCCAAATAGTGCGATTAGCTTCCCACCCTTTCCGCACAAAACGTGAAAAGAATGGGGCACGGGCAGTCGGTGTAACGAGCCGAATCAATATGGCAATAACATGCGTCTGAGGGTCGCTTCAATGCGCCTCTCAGGCGCAGACGCTATTCTGGACGGAGTGATGAACTCCGATCCGCGTCAATTCGATGTAGTGGTCCTTGGCGCGGGCGCGGCAGGACTCATGTGCGCTGCTACTGCCAGCCAGCGCGGGCGCAGCGTTGCCGTGGTGGACCACAACCCGCAGCCGGGGCGCAAGATCCTCATCTCTGGCGGCGGACGCTGCAACTTCACCAACCTGCATTGCGGTCCCGGCAACTTCCTCTCAGAAAACAAACACTTTGCCAAGTCAGCTCTGGCCGGCTACCAGCCCCGTCACTTTCTCGAACTAGTGGACCGCTACCGTATTCCCTGGCACGAGAAGACGCTGGGCCAGCTCTTTTGCGATGACTCCTCACGGGCGATTCTCGACTTGCTGTTGGCCGAGTGCGAGCGCGGTCCGGGCAAGGTCGAGTTCTTGCTCGATACGCGGGTGCTGGGCGTCGAAGGCTCTGCGGGAGGCGGCTTCCGTATCGCGACCTCGCGCGGCCAACTGGCCGCCGCAGCGCTGGTGGTCGCCACCGGTGGGCTCTCTATCCCCAAACTGGGCGCTACCGGGCTGGGCTACGATCTGGCCCGGCAATTTGGCTTGAAGATTGTCGAGACCCGACCCGCACTGGTGCCGTTGTTGCTGGGTGGCAAAGAGGCTGCCTGGACGGCACTGGCGGGGGTTGCTACCGAAGTCGTGGTCGAAGCCGTGGCAAGCGACTCCAAGCCCAAGGGAAAAGCAGCCCCACGGGCCCGGTTTCAGGAAAAGATACTGGTAACCCATCGCGGACTGAGCGGTCCGGCGATCCTGCAAGCCTCTTCCTACTGGCGATCCGGCGAGGCGATAGCAGTGGATTTTGCTCCGCAATCCGAAAAAATTTCGGGCCCTGCGGGCCTTTTGGAAGAACTCAAGCAACCCAAAGCGCGTCGCGATCTGCCCGCTCTGAAGCAGATACTTCGAGAATTCCTGCCGCAACGGTTGGCCTACTTTCTGGCTGAACAGAGCGCGGACGCAGGCTGGTCCAACGCTGCGATCGAGGAACGAGAGCGGCAACTGCGTCGCTGGCTCTTTCATCCGGTGGGTACCGAGGGCTACGAAAAAGCCGAAGTCACTGCGGGTGGAGTGGATACTGCCGATCTGGAGGCGAAAAGCCTCGAGGCGCGGTCGGTTCCAGGCCTCTACTTCATTGGGGAAGTAGTTGATGTGACCGGTCATTTGGGCGGTTTCAACTTCCAGTGGGCCTGGGCTTCGGGCGTGGCGGCGGGGCGCGCGGTATAGCGACAGCAAGTCAGCGAGTCGGCAAGTCAGTTAGAGAGGCTCCAACTTATTCCGCAGGCGGCGCGGCTGGCTTTTTGGGCGGAGTCAACACAAAACCCTTGCGCACCAGGGCAAAGCCTTGCTGTGGCAGTTCCGCTTGCAGAAGCTCGTTCTGCGGGCCACTGAAGAGAACGGTGCGGTTGGCGGCAATGGTGGCCACCTGGTGGTGAACCTCGACAGCTTTACCGTCCAGCGTGCCTTGCTCGTCGGCATAGGTGGCCAGCGTGACCGGCTCGACGGTACCGGCTTGTTTGGGCAGAATCGCCCAAAGATCGCGGCTGTTCTGGGTGACGGCCAGGGTCAGCAGCGTCTCCAGTGCGCCGGGGTCGAAGTCGGGCAAAAAGACCGCACCATCATGCGCTGCCAGCCGGGTGGTCGAGCTTCTGCCGTTGGCGGAGATATTCAAGAGCATTTGCGCGGCATCAGGAACTCCTGTGACGGTGACCGCAGAGCCATTGACCGTAGCACTCAGCTGCACATGACGCAGATGGTTGGCGTTGGACAGCCGTTCCGTTTTGGAGAGCGCATACTCCAGCCCCTTCATGGCCACGCGAACCATGGAGGTCGAGTCGTAGCCGTCCGCCGTGGCCAAAACATGAAAACTGGCCGTGCCAACCGGGTGGCCGTTCTGGCTAACGATAAACTCCGCTGTCTGCGCTGACGCAGAGAGAGCAACCAAAGCAAATAGAGCCACAATTCCAAGTGAAGCAAAAATACGCATTTGTGCCCGCCTGATCTAAAAGCTTAGACACCGCGAAAAGAAAAGGGTTGTGTCCAGGAGTCGCCTCAAACGAAAACCGGGCCGCCCGAAAGGCGACCCGGCCGATAATTCTATGCGAGCAGCAGCGGCCTAAGTCCAAACCCGCCGACACTGTTCACAGTTCAATATCCACTAGCCCTGCGCAATCGCGAAGCGCCGATTGATTTCGTTCCAGTTGGCCACATTCCACCAGGCGGCCAGATAGTCGGGGCGGCGATTCTGGTACTTCAGATAGTAGGCGTGTTCCCACACGTCGTTGAAAAGGATAGGGAAGAGCCCCTGGGAGAGCGGCGAGTCCTGGTTCGAGGTGGTGACGATCTTCAGTTTGCCGTCCTGATAGACCAGCCAGCCCCAACCTGAGCCAAACTGCTTGGCGGTGGTCTCGTTGAAGAGCTTCTTGAAGGCCTCAAAATCGCCGAAGTCCTTGGCGATCTGTTCCGCAATGGGGCCGGTCGGAGCGCCGCCGATGCCGTCCGCGCCTACCGGGCCGAGCAGCTTCCAGAAAGCCTCGTGGTTGGCGTGGCCGCCGGCCTGATTGCGCACTGCGGTGCGGATCTCTTCGGGAACCTGGGCGAGATCGCGAACCAGATCGTCGATCGGCTTGGCCGCCAGATCGGGATGGTTGGCGACCAGGGCATTGATGTTGTTCACATAGGTCTGGTGGTGCTTGTCGTGGTGCAGGTGCATGGTCTCGGCGTCAATGAAGGGTTCGAGTGCCGCGTAATCGTAGGGGAGCGGTGCGAGTTCGTAAGCCATTTGGGGAAATCTCCTCGATTTTGTGCTCATGCTGCGGGTTGTGCTGACCGACTCGTGAAAGGGGAAGCCTCGCGAGCCGTAGCGTTCTGATTGAAACTGCAACTGATAGAAACAGAACCGTCCCTTCCATGGATGCCGCAGCGGGCAATGAGGGTGCGGGAAACTTGAGGCGAAAGTTGATTTTAATCAGCAGATTGGCATGCTGCATTGGCGAGACGCCAAATATATCCATCGAAATGCACAAAATACGTTGCATGCCTCTGGCTGCGCCAGGAACATGAGGCATTTCCCGCCAAAAATCTCTCGGCGACGCTTCCCATGCGGGAGAGACAAAACGCAGCAACCACGCACCTTTATGAAACACCGGAAACAATATGCACGGCCGCACTCGGAGCGCAACGGGAAGGTTCGGTACAATGACGGTGAGGTTTGCCGCTGAACATCGCTCCGCGATCCACGCCGGGAAGAAATCGGTTACTTGGAGCGGCCGCACCCCCTCTCGAAAGGACATCGCACAGACGGTTATGACCACAAGCCCCGCGGAACTCTCTCTCGACCAGTTGTCCATTGACACTCTCCGGCTTCTTGCCGTGGACACAGTGGAAAAGGCCAAAAGCGGCCACCCCGGCGCGCCGCTGGGTTGCGCACCCATCGCCTATCTGCTTTTCAACAAGCTGATGAAGCACAATCCGGCCCACTCCAAGTGGACCGACCGCGACCGTTTCGTGCTTTCCAATGGACACGCCTCGTCGCTGCTCTATTGCTCGCTCTTCCTTTCCGGTTACCAGGTCACTTTGGACGACCTGAAGAGCTTCCGCCAGTGGGAATCCCGCACTCCCGGCCACCCCGAGTTTGGCGATACCGACGGCGTTGAAGCCACCACCGGCCCTCTGGGCCAGGGTGTGGCGATGGCCGTGGGCATGGCCATTGCGGAGAAGCATCTGGCTGCGGTCTACAACCGCCCCGGCTTCGAAGTTGTTGATCACACCACCTACACCCTGCTGGGCGATGGCGATCTGATGGAAGGCGTCTCGCACGAGGCCGCCGCTCTGGCCGGTACACTGGGTCTGGGCAAGCTGATTGCGCTCTATGACGACAACCTGATCTCGCTCGATGGTCCCACCAGCCTGAGCTATCACGACGATGTGACGATGCGTTTTGAGGCCTATGGCTGGCACGTGCAGCGCGTCGCCGACGGCAATGATCTGGATGCCATCGAAGCGGCCATCGCCGCTGCCAAGGCGGAGACCAGCAAGCCATCGATCATTGCCGTGCGTACCATCATCGGCTACGGCAGCCCCAAGGCGGGCAGCAACAAATCGCACGGCGAGCCTTTGGGCGCGGCCGATGTGGCCGCAACCAAGAAGTTCCTGGGCTTCCCGGAAGACCAGAGCTTTGTGGTTCCCGATGCCGCCCTGGCTCAATGGCGTCAGGCCGTCGCCACCGGCGAGGCCAAGGAAGCTGCATGGAAGACCCTCTTTGCCGCCTACCAGGCTGCTCACCCCGAACTGGCTGCTGAGTACGATCGCGTCCAGAAGGGCGAGCTCAAGGCTGGCTGGGAGAAGTCGATCCCAGTCTTCCCGGCAGGCAAGGCTGAAGCAACCCGCAACGCCGGCGGCGTGATCATGAACGCCATCGCCGAAGCGGTGCCGGAGCTGTTTGGCGGCGCTGCCGATCTGACGGCTTCTACGAAGACCATCTTCAAGCCCGGCGCGGACTTCCGTATGGACCCCGCTGGCCGCAACATCTTCTTTGGCGTGCGCGAGTTCGGCATGTCGGCCGCAGTCAACGGCATGGCGGCCCACGGCGGCGTCATTCCCTTCGCTTCGACCTTCTTTGTCTTCTCGGATTACTGCAAGCCTGCGGTTCGTCTGGCCTCGCTGATGAAGGTCCACTCGCTCTTCGTCTTCACCCACGACACGGTCGCTCTGGGCGAAGACGGTCCTACCCACCAGCCGATCGAGCAGTTGGTCGGTCTGCGCTCCATCCCCGGCCTCACTGACTTCCGCCCCGCCGATGCCAACGAAACGGCAGCTGCATGGCGCTTGGCCCTGGAACGCAAGACCCCCAGCTTCTTCGCTCTGACCCGTCAGAACGTTCCCGTCATCGACGCCGAGAAGATTGATGTCTATGCCGGTGTCGGCAAGGGCGCTTACATCTATCAGGATGTCGAGAACCCACAGGTGGTTCTGTTGGGCGCAGGTTCCGAACTGTGGCCGGCGGTGGAAGCCGCCAAGCTGCTGGCAGCCGAGGGCATTCGTGTCCGCGTCGTCAGCTTCCCCAGCGTGAAGATCTTTGACGAGCAGACGGCGGCGTACAAGGCCAGCGTTCTGCCCGCGGGCGTTCCCAAGGTAGCCATTGAAGCTGCTTCCACGCTGAGCTGGTGGAAGTATGTTGGCTCTGAGGGCACGGTTATCGGTCTGGATCGCTTCGGCGCTTCGGCTCCCGGTCCCAAGGTCATGGCGGAACTGGGCTTCACCCCGGAGAACATCGCTGCCACGGCAAAGAAGCTGGTGTAAGAAACAGGGACTGAGGGACTAGGGACTAAGGGACTGGGAAGTTTGGGTTGATCGTGCGGTTTACGCTGGATGATCAAAGAAATCAGTCCCTCAGTCCCTCAGTCTCACAGTCCCTAGTCCCTTAGTCCCTCACTTGAAAGGACGTTCCTTGAAGCTCGTCATCAGTTCCGATCACGCTGGATTTCCTCTCAAGGAGGAGGTTCGTGCGCATCTGGCCAAGGCTGGCCATGAGGTGGTGGACCTAGGGGTCTACAACACCGAGCCCTCCGATTATCCCGATGCCGCCGAACGGGTTGGCCTGGCGCTGACGCGCAAAGAGGCCGAGCGCGGCATTCTCATCTGCGGTTCCGGCGTGGGTGTTTGCGTAGCGGCCAACAAGATTCCCGGCATTCGCGCCGGCATGTGCCACGACACCTACTCTGCTCATCAGGGCGTGGAGCACGATGATATGAATGTGGTGGTTTTGGGCGCGCGTATTATCGGATCGGCTCTGGCCTTTGAGGTAGTTGATTCGTTCCTGGGCGCCGAGTTCAGCGCCACAGAAGAGCGTTTCGTGCGTCGTTTCAACAAGTTGCAGGCTATTGAAGCGCGTTACAGATGCGGCGACGGCGCGGCTAATCAAGCATAGGCGCCATCGTTTCCCTGCCGTAATGCGAAAGACAAGTTACGGGCGGGCGGCCTTCCGGCTCTTTCATGCGTCTTAAGATAGGTAAATGCAGCTCCGAAAGGCGCGTATGTTCCCCTTTGATGTGATCCTTTTTGATATTGGTGGAGTCCTGCTGACCAACGGCTGGGATCGCCGTGAGCGTGGCGTGGTTCTGGACCGCTTCGGCATCGACCGCGCGGTCTTCGAGGGCCGTCACCGTGAAGCCTATCGCGCCTGGGAGCGGGGCGTCATTCCCCTGGAAACCTATCTTGATTCAACGGTCTTTTACGAACCGCGCACCTTCACCCACGACGAGTTTTTTCAGGCCATCTGTGCCGGTTCCCAGTTGCTTCCCGATGGAGCTCTGGGAATCCTTCAAGAACTTGCTGCATCCGATAGATGTATGCTGGGCGCGATGAACAACGAAGCTCGGGAGACCAACGCCTTTCGTTTTCAGCAATTCGAGCTCAATCAGTACTTTCAGGTGATTCTGAGTTCCTGTTTCCTGCATCTGCGCAAGCCCGATCTGGCCATGTTTCATCGCAGCCTGGATCTTTTAGGCCGTCCGGCAGAGCGGATTTTGCTCATCGACGACCGCGAAGAGAACACCCTGGCTGCTGTTGAGGTCGGAATGAAGGCGATACGGTTCGAAAATGCGGAAGGGCTGCGGCGCGATCTGGATTCTCTCGGAGTTCTCTGAACCTGCCCAGCGGTACGGCTAACTTTGCACGCTGACATAGAAGTATCTTCCCCACTGGCCGAATAGGCCAGATAAGTTGAGCGCGCTGAGCGCGGAGGGCATAGCAAGCAATGGCGACAGTGCAGATACGAGTCAATCCCGAGGATCTTTCCCAGTTTCCTCCAGGCAGTGAACGCATTCCCGAGGCGGGGATTCTGGTGATCTTCGGCGCATCCGGAGATTTGACCAAGCGCAAGCTGCTGCCCGCGCTTTTTCATCTGGAGCAACTCAACCTGCTGCCGAGTGAGTTTTCCATCATCGGCGTGGCGCGCCGTCCACTCGGCGATGCATTTGCCGCCGAGATGCGCGAAGGCATCATCGAGTACAGCAACGTGGACGCCTCCGACCCCCGGCTGGACCGCTTCATCTCTCGTATCGGCTACTTTCCGCTCAAGTTTGAGGATCCCGAGGACTATGCGGGCCTCAAGGTAGAGCTGGAGCGCGTCGCCACCGAGCGCGGCGTGGGTGGAAATCGTCTCTTTTACCTCGCCACGGCCCCGGAGTTTTTCACCAGCATCGTCGAAAATCTGGGTGCGCAGAAGATGGCCAAGCCCGAACAGGGCCGCGTCGGAGTGGTGATCGAAAAACCCTTTGGCCACGATCTGGACTCTGCCCGCGAGCTCAATCTCAAGGTCAACGCCGTCTTCCATGAGAGCCAGGTCTTCCGCATCGACCACTATCTGGGCAAGGAGACGGTTCAAAATATCTTGGTCTTCCGCTTCGCCAACGGGATCTTCGAGCCCATCTGGAACCGTAACTTCATCGATCACGTGCAGATCACCGCCTCCGAGACACTGGGCGTCGAGGGTCGCGGACCCTTCTATGAAAAGGCGGGAGCTCTGCGCGACGTGGTGCAGAACCACATGATGGAGCTAATGAGCTTTGTGGCCATGGAGCCGCCCTCCAGCTTCGAGGCTGAGGCCGTACGCCGCGAGAAGCTTAAAGTCTGGCAGTCAATCCCGCCCATTGCGCCGAAAGATGCAGTGCGCGGCCAATATGGACCGGGTCTGGTCGAAGGCCTGCGTGTGGTTGGCTATCGCGAAGAAGAACGGGTCAACTCTGAATCCGGCACCGAGACCTATGCGGCAGTTCGGCTGGCAGTGGAGAACTGGCGCTGGGCAGGTGTTCCGTTCTACCTGCGCGCCGGCAAACGGCTCAAAAAGCGCGCCACCGAGATCAGCATCCAGTTCAAACAGCCTCCACTGATGCTTTTCAACCGCATGTCATCGGGTGCAGCCTGTCAGGAGATTCAGCCCAACCTGCTCACCATCCGCATTCAGCCCGATGAAGGTATTGCCCTGCGCTTTGGCGCCAAGGTGCCGACCACGCCGGGAATGGCTGTCTGCCCGGTGAATATGGATTTTGACTACGCCGCAGCCTTCGGCAAGACCAGCGCCAACGGCTACGAGCGACTGCTGATGGACGCCATGTTGGGCGACCAGACGCTCTTCTCCCACCGCGATGGCGTGGAGACCAACTGGGCGCTGTTTACTCCCATTCTGCAAGCCTGGGCAGCAAAGACGCCGGAGGTCTTTCCCAACTACTTTGCTGGAACCTGGGGTCCGGAATGTGCCGACCGTTTGCTGGAGCGCGGTGGCCACGTATGGCGCAACGATTTGGGACGGAAGGCATAATCCTAGATCATGCATTTTGTTCCCGGATTCGGCTCATGTTGATCAGGTAAGAAGTTTAATATCAATAATTTGTCATCATGAGCGAAGCGAAGGATCTGCATTTCCCTGTCACCCAACAGGTGACTTGAGGAGCCAGAGATCCTTCGCTTCGCTGAGGATGACAATCGAATTACAGGCGCAGCAATCTCTAACACAGCCCTACATGATCTCGCGATCCCAGCTTTCCAGTGCGGTCTTTAGCGCCGCCATGAATTTGCCGGCGTCCGCGCCGTCGACGGTGCGGTGATCGAAGCCCAGGCAGAAGTACTGCATGGAGCGAATCGCAATGGTGTCGTTGCCCTCGGCGTCGGTGAGCACCACCGGCTCCTTGCGCAGGCCGCCGATGGCCAGAATCGCCGCCTCCGGCTGGTTGAGGATGGGGGTTCCAAACTCGCCGCCAAAGACTCCGGAGTTGGTTAGGGTAAAGGTCGAGCCGGAGGCCTCATCAGGCAGCAGCTTTTTGCTGCGAGCCCGCTCGGCCAACTCGGCGATGGACCGCGCCAATCCCAGAAAGCTGCGATCCTCGGCCTGCTTGACCACGGGAACGATCAGTCCCCATTGCAACGCCACGGCGATGCCCAGGTGGACATTGCGGTGATAGTGGATTGAGCCGTCGATCAGCGAGGAGTTCAGGACGGGGAACTTGCGCAGAGTTTCGACCACCGCCGCGGCAATGAAAGGCATATAGGTCAGCTTGACGCCGGTGTTCTGCTCGAAGCGGGCCTTGTTCTTCTCGCGCAGCCGCACGATCCGCGTCATGTCCACCTTGTAGACGCTGTGGGCGTGAGGGCTGATCTGCTTGCTCTCCACCATGCGCTGGGCGATGATGGCCCGCATTTTGGTGAGAGGCACCACCTGCCCGAGCACCTGCGGTGTGGACAACTGCGCCTGTGGCGGCACCTGCGGTGCGGCAGACGCGGCTTGCGCCGCACGGAGATTGTCGCCTTGGCTCAGATGGCGCAGCACATCTTCTTTGGTGATGCGGCCCGCCGAGCCGGTTCCGGCAACCCGCGCCAGATCGATCCGGTTCTCTAACGCGATCTTGCGCACCAGAGGCGAGGAACGCAGACGACCGCCTGTATTCACCGCGGCCACTACCGGAAGGGATGATTCCACTGATTCTGGGGGAGCAACAGGGGCGGCAAGGGCCAGCGCCTCTACCTCGATTGCAGTCGGGGCAGCGCCGCCGATGACCGCGACCACGGTATTTACCTGCACCGTCTCGCCAGCTCCGACGCGAATGTCGGTTACGATGCCCGCTTCAGGAGCGGGAATCTCGGCATCCACCTTGTCGGTGGAGATTTCAAAGAGCGGCTCGTCCTTTTCTACCCGGTCGCCGACTTCCTTGAGCCATTTGGTGATGGTGCCTTCAACGATGGACTCACCCATCTGCGGCATCACCACTTCGGTCCCTTTGCTCACCTGTGAGGCAACTGGTACGGCAGTGCCCTGAGCGAGGGCTGGAGCTGCTTCGGCGGGCTTTGTTACCGCTCCGCCTCGGTCGGCGACCACGGCAACCACAGTATTTACCTGCACGGTTTCGCCAGCGGCAACGCGAATCTCCGCCAACACTCCGGCCATGGGTGAAGGAATCTCGGCATCCACCTTGTCGGTAGAGATCTCGAAGAGCGGTTCGTCCTTCTCCACCACATCGCCGGCCTGTTTGAGCCACTTGGTAATGGTGCCTTCAAAGATTGACTCGCCCATTTGCGGCATGATTACGTCGGTTGCCATGGATTCTCTTCTCCGATATGCGGGACAAAAATTTGCCCGGCTCCTGCCGGATTATAAATCGCGAGCCATCGCAGGCTCACCCGTGCTCTGTGAGGCTAGTGCCTCAATGCTCTCGACCACCAGCACTTGCTCGTCAAAAACCATGCCAAACTGCCGAGCGGCTTCGTGGGCCACAGCCTCCAAAGTCGGGAAAGCCTCAGCCGAGGCTGCCGTGCGTCGTACTTCCTGCTCCAGGCTGGTCACCGGTTTGTCAGTGATGCCGCAGGGATTGATCAGCTGGAAATCGCGCAGGTCCGTGGTCACATTGAAGGCGAATCCATGCGAGGTGATGCCGCGCGAGACGTGAATGCCGATGGCGGCGATTTTTCTTTCGGGCTCTATCGGCGAGGAATCTTCGGCAACCTGCCGGCTGGAGCCGAGAGTCTCGCTTGAGTCAATGGACCCAAGGCGCGAAGCGCGGCTGCCGCGCGCATCGCACCAGACGCCGGTGAGGCCGGGGATGCGGCCGGCACGCAGGCCGAAAGCGCCGCAAACACGGATAAGAACGTCTTCCATGCGGCGTACAAAGTCCACCGGACCCATGCGCGCCCCGCTGGGATTGCGCAGACTGCGCAGATCGAAGATGGGATAGCCAACCAACTGCCCCGGCCCGTGATAAGTCACATCACCGCCGCGGTTGATCTGGTGTAGCGTCACGCCGCGAGCAGCAAGCAGGTCGTCGTTGGCCAACACATTGGCCCGGTCGGCGTTGCGCCCCAGCGTCAGCACTGGAGGGTGCTCAAGAAGCAACAGCACATTGCCTACCCGTCCCTCATAGCGCCACGCTGCAACCTGCGCTTGCAGTTGCAAAGCTTCGTCGTAGCCTACCCGGCCTAGATAGAGGTACTGGATCACATCTTTGATTGTAGCGAGGTCCATCGAGTTTCCCAGTCAGAGCGGCGGAATCAGCAGTACACTAGAGGCGACCAGAGAAGGAAACGCCATGCGCCCGTCTGAGGTACTACCGAAACACCTGGAGACTATCCGTCAGATTGTTGCGCAGGCTGAATGACGAATCCGCGTGTCTTCGGTAGTGCCATGCGGGGCGAAGACCAGGAAGATAGCGACCTGGACCTGCCGGTCGATCCTGCACAGAAAACCAGCCTGCTCGATATGGCCGGACTTCAGATCGAAATTGAGACCCATCTTGGAATCAAAGTTGACCTGCTGACCCCGATGAGCCTTCCAGCCAAATTCAGGCAGCGTGTCCTTGATGAGGCTCTGCCAGTATGAGCCGACATCCCGAGCGCGTCCGGGATTATCTTGAACACATGCTTGCGGCGGTAGAACGCAGACCGCAAACCGAATCTACGCTACACTAGCAACTGGCAGGAGGACCGGGCGGTCGCTGCCGGGGGCCGTGCGCAAGCGCGTTTCTCCGGGGGAGGAAAGTCCGAACTCCGCAGGGCAGTGTGCCGGATAACGTCCGGGACGTGGGCTTCAAGGCCCATGGACGGCCAGTGCCACAGAAAACAAACCGCCCCGGCCAACCCCCGCAGCTTTCCGGTTGCGTGGACGTCCTCAGACCAGCTTGCTGGCCTGACGCCGAGGTAAGGGTGAAAAGGTGCGGTAAGAGCGCACCGCCCGGGCTGTAAAGTCCGGGGCAGGGTAAACCCCACACGGAGCAAGACCAAATAGGGAGGGAGTGCGCGTTTGGAGCAGAACGCACACCGGTGTCGGCCCGGCACCGTCAGGTTGCTCTGCAAGATCCACGGGTACAACGCCCCGCGAGGGGCTGCCGTCCGCAGGACACCGAAACCTCCGGGTAGGTCGCTGATGAACGTCCGCGGCGACGCGGCGTCTAGAGGAATGACCGCACACGACAGAATTCGGCTTATAGGATCCTCTTGCCGAATGATCTCGATGTACCAAAGACAGCCCCGCCCGGGAGATTCCTGGCGGGGCTGGCCAGTTTTAGTGACCAAGGGACCAAGGGACTGAGGGACTAGGGAACAGGGAACAGAAATGCGGCGTCGGGAAGACGAAAAACTCTCCAAGAAAGTAGGATGGAGAGATGCTGCGAGTTAAATTGCTTGAAACCGGGGCTCGTGCCCCTGTAGTGGCCCATCCTGGCGAGGATCTGGGCTATGACATCTTTGCTTTGGAGGGCGCTCTGCTGCCTCCGCAAACCACCGTCAAGCTGCGCACGGGGATTGCCGTCGAAGCCCGTCACCCGATCAGTGGAGAAGCGCTGGGATTGCTGGTGCGTGACCGCTCTTCGATGGCCTTCAAAGGTATCGCTACAACTGGCGGCGTGATCGATGCCGGCTATCGCGGCGAGATCATGGTATTGATGACCAATCTGGGCTCGGTACAGTTGCCGATTTTGGCAGGCGAAAAGATAGCGCAGATGATTCCGGTACCCGTCCTCACCGGCGCTGTGGAGGAAGTGGAAAACCTGGAAGAATCTTCTCGCGCGGAAAAGGGATTTGGCAGCTCTGGACGATAATCTCTTTATTTACTTTGATTTGAAGGTGACCATGAAAAGTCACCAATTTTGCTGAAGCTGTGGAAGGAATTGTGCAAAACTTTCCTTCCGCAGTGTCTTGAATCACAGGAATTCGGCGGGTTGGTTGATTGCGAATAATCCCATCGAAGAGCGTGAAAATCAAACCTCTGAGTGAGGGTAAAAAACTCATTCATTGCATCATTCTCTTCCTGTACCATCCATACCCAGGTAGATACCGCGATGCGTTGCAATGCATTCTCCGCCCTGACAGCTTTCGCAAAGAGCAGTTGCCGGTTCTCGCTCCTCTTTCTTGCCTTGCCATTGGCCGCGCAAACTTCAGCCGTCGCTCCAATCGTGGCACCGCTCACCGCAACTCAGGTGCGGCAGATGCCGGCGCAGATTCGCAGTGCGTTGTTCATTCCCGAGCGCCTGCCGAGGCTGGACGCCAAGGTTCACGGCAGGTTTTCTCCTGCTCCCGGCGTGATTGCCGAGCGGGTCACCTATGCCAGCCAGTTTGGTCTGCGCATTCCCGCCATCATCTATCGCCCGGAAAAGGTCCATGGCAGGCTCCCCGGAATCGTTCTGGTCAACGGCCACGGCGCGGATAAATCCAGCTGGTATTCCTGGTACACGGGGATACTCTACGCTCGGGCGGGAGCTGTAGTACTGACCTATGACCCACTGGGCGAAGGTGAGCGCAACGACGAGCACAAGGACGGCACCGGGGAACACGACACCCCGGCTGCCGAACCCACCATGCCCCAGCGCACTGGCGGCGCCATGGTCACAGACGTGATGCAGGGCGTCTCCTACCTCATCAGCAGGCCCGATGTGGCATCCAACCTTATTGGCGTGCTGGGCTTTTCCATGGGCTCCTTCATTACTGCTATTGCCGGAGCGGTGGACACGCGCATCAATGCCATGCTGCTGGTCGGCGGCGGCGACCTCGACGGCCCCGGTGGTTATTGGGACACAACCCACTCGGTGATGTGCGAGAGCGGCCCCTATCATGCGCTGGAGTTCCTCGGCGACCGTGGCGCGACTCTCTTTGCCCTGCGCGCCCGGCGCGGAGCGACCTTCATCGTCAATGGAACTGCCGACACGGTGGTGGCGATTCCCAAGAATGGCCCGGCATTCTTTGCCGATCTGCGCCAGCGCACCATTGCGCTGAATGGCTCGGAGCGCAATGTCTTCACCACTCACTTCGACGAGGGCGCCAGCCACCGGCCCGCCCTGGTAACGCCGCTGGCCGCCGCATGGCTGGCCGAGCAACTGCACTTCGCGCACTGGAGTTCCACGCAGATCGCGGCCCTGCCTACCGTCAAGATCGGCGACTGGGCGGCAAAAAACAACTTCATCCTGATCGGCCATACCGCGTGGGAGAATCGTGATGCCGGCTTGATCGCCGTCGACATCGCCGCGCCGATTTTGACGCCGGAACAGCTCAGCGTGCTGCCGTTGGCCGAATGGCAGAAACAGCGCGCCCAGTTTGTCTACTCCTCCTGGTCCGCCGCGACACTGGCTGATGCCAGCAAGGGCGGTGCTGTTCTAAACATGCCCGGACAAAACTAATCCGGTGTCGTGGATACTGATACCCCGTGCCCCATCCTTTGCGATACGACCTGCGAAATGGATGGGGCACGGAACTTCTTTCGCTATCCGGATCAAACTCCTTAAAATTCATCGCGGAGTAAAGGTGCAAGGGATTATCCTCGACTTTTCTGGGAGGATGCCCTCATGAGTCATTCCTGGCTGCGCAGCATGGCTGCCTCTGCTCTCTGTTTACCGCTGATTGCCACTGGACAGACAGGGGAGCCAGCCACGACCATCCGCACCAACACCAACCTGGTGGTGGTCGATGTCGTTGTTTCCGACACTCATCACAACCCGGTTCATGGGCTCAAGGCCAGTGACTTTTCCCTGCTTGAAGACAACCATGAGCAGACCCTCAAGAACTTTGAGGAGCACAGTTCCACCACGCCAGTTCATCCGATCACGCTGCCCAAGATGGAACCCGGCGTCTATACCAATTACACACCCGCTCCCGACAACGGCGCTCTCAATGTTTTGTTGCTCGACACGCTCAACACTCCCATGAAGGATCAGCCCACGGTGCGCGACGAGGTGCTCAAGTACCTGAAGGAGGCTCCTTCGGGCACGCGACTGGCTATCTTCGGGCTCAATATGCAGTTGCACCTGCTGCAGGGCTTTACCTCCGACCCGGAAGTGCTGCGCGCCGCCATCAACAGCAAGAAAGCAGCGGCCAAGGGTTCACCGCTCTTCGACAATGCGATGACCGGCGACGCCGAGGGCGCGGACAATCCCGCTCTGGAGATGGCGACCGACGCGTTGGGCAATTCGCCGGATAGTGCAGGCATTCTGGCCAATCTGCAGCAGTTCATGGCCGAACAGCAGTCGTTTCAGTTTCAGATGCGGGCCCGCTATACGCTCGACGCCTTCGATCAGTTGGGACGCTATCTCAGCCGCCTGCCCGGCCGCAAAAACGTCATCTGGTTCTCTGGGGCATTTCCCTTCAACATCTCACCCGATCCGGACCTGCAAAATCCCTTCGGAGTCATGGCCTCGGCCGAAGATGAATTTCGCCAGACCGTCAGTCTGCTGGCGCGCAGCCAGGTGGCCGTCTACCCAATCGACGCTCGCGGCCTGATGGTGGCGCCGATGTACGACGCATCCAATTCCGGCAGGAAATATGCACGCCCGGGCAGCCCCAACGCCTTCAGTAAGGACCTGCAAAAGTTTGATCAGAGAACCGAAGCCGAACACAGCACCATGGATCAGATGGCCGAAGCCACCGGCGGTCGGTCCTTTGTTAACACCAACGGATTGAAGGAAGCTGTCGCCAAGGCCATCGAAGCCGGTTCCAACTACTACACGCTGACCTACTCTCCCACCAATTCCGTTTGGAAGGGCGACTATCGCAAGATTCAGGTGAAGCTGGCCGAGCAGGGGCTGACATTGTCCTACCGTCGCGGCTACTATGCCGACGATCCTCAGGCTCCGGTGCACCACGGCGAACCGAACCTGACGACTAAAGACGCGGTTCCCTACAATCCCGGCCGGACGGCCATGATGCGGGGAGGACCAACTCCATCCGAGATCCTTTTCGATGTCCGAGTCGCCCCCAGTGCTTCCACCGTCGAGCCGGATCTGGCGCCCGGCAATCAAGGCAATCCCAAGCTAAAGGGCCCCTATCGCCGCTTCACCGTTTTCTATGCCGTCCGCACCAATGATCTGCAATGCAACGCCACGCCCGACGGTGCTCATCACTGCTCTGTGGCCTTTCTTGCCTTTGTTTATGATGCCGACGGTGTGCTGCTCAACCAACAAACCAACGGCTTCAAGGCCAGCTTCAATGCCGAGCGCTACGCCGTTTTGCTGCGCACCGGAATCACTTATCGCCAGGAGGTCAGTGTTCCTGTTCGAGGGGAGTCGTTTCTGCGTATCGGAGTTCAGGACCTGGAGACGCAACGGGTCGGAGCACTGGAACTGCCTGTCGCGGCCGTTGCCCGGCTGAAGCCTTTGGCGCAACAAATTCCAGCGGCGGCGCCAGTGGCCAAGTGAAAAGGGCCGACCTGGATCTTCCAGAGTCGGCACTTTTCGGTATCTCAAATTGCGTTAGCTGCCTTTGTGCGTCTTCCTGTAGAGCCGCTCCAGCGCATCGCAGGCGGCGCGGACCCCGTCCTCGTTTTCCAGGCGCATAGCCACCTTTTCAGCGCGTTTCGCCAGCAACGGTGCGGCCAGCATGGACTTCAGTTTGCGCGCCACACGCAGCGGAGTATATTTGCCGCGCTGGATCACCCTGCCAACCTTGAGCCGCTGCATTCTGCGTCCGTTGTCGGGCTGATCGTGAGAGTAGGGCATGATCAGCATCGGTTTGCCGGCGCGCAAGCATTGCGCGGTGGTTCCGACGCCGCCCTGATGTACCACCATGGCCGCCCGCGAAAAAAGCGCGGAGTAGGGTGCGTATTCAGCCACGCAGATCGAGTCGGGCAGCTCCTGGCGAAGCCGGTTGCGCTCGTCGGTGCCAATCAGCAGAACCGCGCGAATGCCCAGCTTGATCGCTGCTTTGGCAGAGAACTCGTAGAAGCGGCCCGCGGCCAGTACCGCCGCTGATCCTAGCGTAAAGACCACGGGAGGCGGCCCGTCGGCCATGAACTTTTCCAGATGCGGGGGCAATTCAGCGTTACCGGCATCGGAGTCGTAGAAGCAGAAACCGGTAATTACGGCGTTTTCCGGCCAGTCCTTCTGTTCCTGTCCCAGAAGCCGAGAAAACAGCGCCAACACCAGGTGGGGCGAGTGTTTGGCGTCAAAGAGCGGATTTTGGCCTCGCGGCAGTCCCAGCTCGCGGCGCAAATCGTAGATGGGTTGCGGCCACTTGCGGCTGACAAAGCGCGCCAGACGATTGATCACCCGGCCCATTCCCGGCACCGTCTTGTCGGCCCGCGCCAGGCGCGGATACATGGGCAGAACCGGTGGATCGAAGGCAGAGAAAAAGGAGAGCGGCGCCAACACGTAGCTGGCCCAGGGTATTCCGGTGACCTCGGCGACGATGGGGCCGGCATAATTCAGCTCGCCCAGCAACAACAGGTCGGCGCGCTCCGGCTGCGTGGCGGCGTCGAGCAGATCATCATAACTCTGACGCAATGCAGGAAAGAGGAAATCGCGCAGACCACGCTCGGTGCCCTTCTTCACGTCGTAGACCATCTCGACCAGGATGGTATTGGAGGGGTCAATATCCGGTCGGACGGCGTGAAACTCCAGCTCCAGCGGAAGAATCTTGTTCTTGTAAACGGCAGGCAGCGCCATCACCGGCACATGCCCCCGTTGCTTCAGTTCCAATGCCAGGGCGACCAGAGGATTAATGTCGCCAAAGGTGCCAATATTCGACAGAACAATGCGCAAAAGATTGCCCCTGGGACCATGTGTGGTCCGCAGTATGAGGGTAATGCATGAGGCTCAGATTGGATGACTCGATTCAGTTGAACATTGCGCGATTTCAGCGCGGCAAGATTTTTTTCTGTAGGCTAAGAGCAGAGAGCCTATGGATTACGCGTTGGGTTTTGCCATTTTGACGGCGTTCTTCTTGCTGGGTTCGCTGCTGCACAGGCTGGGTGTGCCGATTCCCGGCGGAGTGCTGGGATTGCTGTTGCTGCTGCTGGCCCTGCAATTCAAGTGTTTGAAAACGAAGTGGGTAGAACGTGCCGCCGGGTTGCTTTTACGCCACATGGTGCTGCTCTTTGTGCCCCTGACCGTGGGCCTGATGGAGATGGGCCCGGTGCTCTCCAAGCAGGCTTTGGCCATTACCGCCAGCTTATTGGTGAGTTGGGCTGCAGTACTGCTGACCACCGGCCTGCTTGGCCGCTGGCTGCTTCCCGCCCTGCCCAAGGGAACGGCTCAGATCCCGACAAAAAATTCCGAGGCCAGCCGATGATTTTTTTGCATTATTTACAGTTCCCAGCCGTGAGTCTGGCGCTCACGCTGGCTTGTTATGCGGCTGGATTCGCTCTGCACCTGCGCTGGCGCTGGATTCCGCCTATCGTTGCCGCCTGCTTGCCGATTATCGCCCTACTGCTTCTGGTGCATGAGCCATGGGCCACTTACAACCAGGGCGGAAACCTGCTGACCTGGATGCTGGGTCCGGCGACCGTCGGTCTGGCTGTTCCCATGTTTCGTCATGGTCAGGCCCTCCGCAACTCGCTGCCCCGACTGGCACTAATCGTACTGGCAGGGTCCATCGTAGGCATGGCCACGGCCGGTCTGACTGCCTGGCTGCTGGGTGCTCCTCTGCCCGTTGTGATGTCGACGATCCCCAAGTCAGTGACTACACCCATCGCCATCGAAGTCTGCCGGGAGTTGAAGGGTATTCCCCAGATCACCATTGCGCTGGTCATTCTGGCTGGAATTTTGGGAGCCAGCTTCGGGCCCACGCTGTTGCGGCTGGCCGGAGTGCGCGAGGATCGAGCGATCGGCGCTGCCATTGGCTCTGCCTCGCACGGCGTAGGAACCGCCAGCCTGGTGCATCGCTCTGAGATGCAGGCCGCGGTATCCTCGTGGGCCATGGCCGCTTCGGGCATCTTTACCTCGCTGCTGGCAGCCATGCTGGCGTTGTTTATGCGGTAGTTAGTTTCTATTGCCCTGAGTCAAAAAACGCTTAGCAAGAGCAATCCGTCCATTTCTCCGAAACGATGGGACTATCTCGCGGTTTGCTTCAGCGCCTGTTCAATCATCTCAAAGAGCTTGTCGTGGTCTACAACCTCGACGAACGGAGCGCCCTTGCTGCCTGCCGTGACCACCCAGATCGTCGGCGTGTGTTCAACGCCGATGCGCTGACCCAGGGCGTAGTCGGTCTTGACCAGCGTGGCCAGCTTACCGTCCGGATCGACTTCCTGGGGCAGGGTCAGGCCGTTCTCCCGAGCAAACTTCTCGGTAAAGAGCCGTAACCCGTCCACATCCTTGATGGTGGGTTGCTCGGCAAAAACCCGGTCGCGATATTCATTGCCCAGGTCGGGGCTGGTCAGGTCAAACCAGCGGGCGTCGATGGCTGCCAGGCGGCTCCAACTGTGAAAGGGCAGGGTAAAGTCGTGGCGCAGCCAGGGGATCTTGTACTTTGCTACAGCATCCTTGACCATCGGGTTGGCCTTGGCGCAGTCGGGGCACTGCAAATCGAGAAACTCGATGATCGCTACCCGCGCTCCAACGGGCGGAGTGAGCGCGCCGGCATCGAGAACCTTGGTGCCAGGATCGGGCGGGCCGAACTGGGCGTGGCTTGAAGCAGTAAGCAGAACCGCTGCTGCCAGGCAGAGCGTCAATCCAACTGGTCTGCGCAGAGGAAGAAAAAAACAGCCTGAAAAAACAGCGAAAAAGCTCTTCATAGCGAAAAAATCGCACCTCAGCAGAGATTGTAATGGGCGGAATGAGCGTAGTGCTGGGCTAATAGCGATCGCGTTTCCGCGCCGCCATCCACTGCTTCCACTTGTAGTCGGCAATCAGCGAGCCGACAACGAAAAAGATGCCGATGACCGCAAGAACTATCTTCATAGTCCTTCCAGCATAGCTCCAGCATCTGCGGCGCGGCAGGCCCCTTCGGCTGGTCCGCGTCTGGAAAAATGGCGCGGGGATAATAATCATTGCGCTTAAAGCGCGAGTCCAAGATTAGTTTGCATATTCTCTGCTCGTGCCTCGTCCCTTAGTCCCAAGTCCCTCAGTCCCTAACCCTTAACCCCTAACCCCTAAACCATAAAAAACTTCGCTCACCCCTACCTTCCATAAGCGTCTACTCATCAGCGGATTGATCTTCTTTTCCGGAGCGAATCCTTTATGGCGACCGAAGCAGCAATTTTTCCCTCTTCTGCGGTTGCGTCCCCGGCATCCTCGGCTTGGTCTGCTGTGCGGAGGGTACAATCCTTCCCAGGCATGGCTGGATTGACGACAAGTAACGAAGCGACGCGCAGGCAACAGCAAATGCAGGATCGTGCGCCCGAAATGGAGCTGATCCGCGAGGCGCAAGCCGGATCGCGGGCCGCTTTCGATGCGTTGGTGCGCCAGTACGAACAGCAGGTGCTGCGTCTGGCATTACACCTGACAGGCAGTGAACACGACGCCGAGGACATCCATCAGGAGGCATTTTTGAAGGCCTACCGGTATATCGGCAACTTCCGCTTCGAGTGTTCGTTTTACACCTGGATCTACCGCATTGTCACCAACCTCTGTCTGGACCAGATGCGGCGTCGCAAGACCCGCCGCGAAGACAACGCGATCGTGGCAGACCATGCGGGCGGCGAGATCGATCTGATGGCGTCGGTTTCCGATGAGCGCTCGTTTTCGAATCCAGGCAAGGAACTGGACCGCAAGCAGTTGGGCGAAAAGATTCAAGGTGCGCTGGGTACGCTGACACCGCGCGAACGCATGGTTTTCGAGCTGAAGCACTATCAGGGACTCCGTCTGCGCACCATCGGAGAGATGTTGAATACCACGGAAGATACCGCTAAAAATACCCTCTTCCGGGCGACCAAGAAGTTGCGAGCACAGTTGGCGGAGTTGCGGTAAAGGCATTCACGGCGTCCCATCACCCATCCGCAGAGAGATTGGAGGGCCCGTGATCAAGAATGCGAATTGCAGGTTGTTTGAGGCTGGAAGGACGTTTTTATGAATTGCGAGATTAATCACGAACGGATAGTGACGGCCGCCTACGGCGAACTCCCCGATGAGCAGGTCCATGAGTTGGAGCGGCACCTTGCCGGTTGTGCGGAGTGTCGCGGCGAGCGTGAGCAGTTGTTGGCGCTCAAGTTGCTTGCTGATGCCTTTCCTGTGACAGATCCCGACCCCAATCTCGTCGCCCGCTCGCGGATGCGGCTGGAAGAGGCGCTGGACGCTCTGCCGCCACGTGGCTGGATAGAGCGCTTCAACCAGCGCGCACGCAACAGTTTTGCTGGACTGATGGCCGCGCCGGTAGCGGCTTCGCTGCTGCTGATTGCGGGAATCAGCGCGGGCAGTCTGGGCGGCTTCGAACTGGCTGAGAACCGTGCCTCGCATCAGGCCGCCGAGCAGCAAGCCAAGGCACAAGCAACAATCAGTGCCCAGGCTGAGGTCACCAACATCTCCAGCATTGTCCGCCAGCCTAACAACGGGTTGGTCGAAGTGAGCTACAACCAGGTGATTCCGCAGCGAATGCAGGGTTCGATGGACGATCCGGCGATTCGCCGGTTGCTGATGCTTGCCTCGCAGGATTCTGCCTCGGTGGGCGTGCGCGACGACTCGGTAGGCCTGCTCGCGGCCGAGTGCCGCGCCGGACGCCGTTGCCAGGGCGCAGGCATCCGCGATGCGCTGCTGGTGGCTCTGCGTTATGACAAAAATGTCGGCGTGCGTGAAAAGGCGCTCAAAGGCCTGGAGCCCTATGTCGCACAAGATGTGCAGGTCCGCGACGCCGTACTGGAAGCTCTGATGTACGACGGCGACGCTCGCATTCGTACCGCGGCCATCAACCTGCTGGAACCGGTCGAGGCTGACACCAGCGTCCGTCAGGTATTGCATACGGTTGCCAATTCGGATCGCAACCCGCACATTCGGACTGTTTCCAGACAGGTCTTGAGCCAGGTGCCGGAGATTCAGTAATACCCGCTCTCCTTGCGCGCACCCACAACAGAGCGCGGGCCCGCAAGCAGGCGGTTCAAGATCAGGTAATACAGGAGTCAAACGATGAAGCACTGGATTCATTTACAGCAAAGCCTGGTTATCAGCGCGTTATTGAGTACCGGAATCATTTTCCTGCCTGCTGGGACTGCGGCGCAGTCGCTGCAGATTACGCAGATCCTGCAAGGAGCCAGTCCTTTGATCGGCCATCCCGGCTCGCAGGGCTACCTGGGTGTTGATCTGACCGACGTGGACAACGATAAAGCACAGGCACTCAAGCTGAAGGAAGTGCGCGGCGCACTGATTACCCTGATCGACCATGATGCCCCTGCCGGCAAGGCCGGCTTGCGGGTCAACGATGTTGTGGTGCAGCTCAACGGCGAGAACGTCGAGAGCGCGGAGCAGTTGCGGCGCATGTTGCGGGAGATCCCGGCGGGTCGCAAGATCACATTGCAGATCAGCCGCGACGGCGGACTACAGACACTCTCGCTGCAACTGGCTGATCGCCATGCCATGGAGCAGGATGTCTGGAATCACATCGAGAACGGCGGCGGCGACTTTCCTCCGCCTCCCGGCATGGGATTGCTTTCGGGAGGTGCCAGTGATGTTCCAGGCCCGGGCGGCTTTCATATGCCCGGTGGAGGCGGCGGCCTGAATGTAGGCGCGATGATGGAGCCGCTGACCTCGCAGATGGCCGAGTATCTGGGCATCTCCAACGGCCTTATCGTCAAGCAGGTGGCGCACAAGAGCGAAGCCGATGTGGCCGGTTTGAAGGCTTTCGACGTTGTCCTCAAAGTGGGTGCAGAACCGATCAGCACCCTCGCCGACTGGGACCGTACCCTGCGCGCCAACCAGGGGCGTCAGGTGCAGGTGACCATCCTGCGCGACAAGAAGCAGCAGACGGTAACGTTGCAAGTAGACTCACGCCGTCACCAAGGCGAAATTGTTCCAGGTATCTTCCCTGCAGACGCGCCTCCTGAGATCGCCGAGCTCTTCCCGGAGTTCGACTTGGGCCTTCAACCGACTGCCGAACCACTCGAAGGAGCAGAACGAAACTCCCCTTCAAACCAGAACCAGCACTGCGCGCCCTTCCCCGGCCAGCCTGACGCGTTCGATCCAGGTCCGATGGCCCATGGCTTTTCTGACTTCGGCCACCAGGGGCCCGAAACAGGTATGGACCCCAGACAGAGGGGGGAAAGTATGCACAATCAGCAGATGCCGCCTCTTCCAGAGATGGAGGAGTTGAGGCATTTGCAACAGGAGTTGCAGCCCAAAGAGATGCAAAAGCATAAGGAAGAGTTCCAGCATCAGATGGACGAAATGCGTGCTCTCCTGATGGACAGTCGCGTCTAGCTTTTTAAAAACCTCAGAAGCATTTGGAGAAGAAGACCAATTGCCATAAAAGACGGGCTATTGGTCGGAGCTTTCACTTCCCCGCTCCTTGACGGCATTAACCACCCAGAAAAGATTTTTCTTCTTCAAAATATAGACAAATGGGACTCTGCCTTGATCGAAGATCAGCACGGCATGAACATACACAGTGTGATCGTCGTCTGTCGCGGTGTTCATGCTGGTGTTCTCATAGCCGAGCAGTTCGCCGTGATGCTCCTTCACAAGCCTCTGCACCTCGATGAAACCGGCCAGGTTACCCGCCGCCATGGTTTCGGGATCGAGTAGATCGTAGGCCGAGGAATAGTGCTTGTGAACCAATGCACTGTTATAGGAGTTGAAAATCTGTCGGGCACTGTGCGTCTTCCAGGCATGCGGCAGATAAACCAAAGCCAGAATCGCAAAAAGCAGAGATCCGGAAATGAGCAGGATGCGCTTGACCATTGGCCATGGAATTTCCTGATCTGTATGGCGCATGGACACGAGAACTCCTTGAGGATTCTGTGGGATGAGGGGAATCGGGCGGGGCCGCAGTTTCCCTGTGCTGAAACTATAGCGCATCGGCATGTCTACGGCCTCACAATTGCAATGCAATGTGTGCAATGCGATTTTATTGCGGAAAATATTACTGCAAATGCTGGAATAGTCCTTGATTTATTGTGCTGGCAGGTCTGACGAGGTCAAATGGCGATGCTCCATTGCCGTAGCCGCGGCGATGGAGCCAACAAGGCAGAGTGTGATTCAATGGAAGGGATGGCTACTCCCCGGAGATCGACGTTACGCGGACGCTGGAAGGCCGCGACGCGCAAGGTGCGCGAAGTGCTGATGGTCGGCCACGCGCTGGCCCATACCGGTCACCCGGTCATGGCGCAGATTGTGCCCATGCGTTTCTGCAACCTCTCGTGCGGCTACTGCAATGAGTACGACAAGGTCTCCAAGCCGGTGCCCATCGACGAGATGAATCGCCGCATCGACCATCTGGGCAGACTGGGCACCAGCGTCATCACCATCAGCGGCGGTGAGCCCCTGACTCATCCCGAACTGGACGACGTGATTCGTCGCATTCGCCGCACCGGCGCACTGGCCGGCATGATCACCAACGGCTATCTGCTCAATCGCGAACGCATCGAGCGGCTCAACAAGGCCGGTCTTGACCACATGCAGATCTCCATCGACAATCTGGAACCCGACGAGGTCTCGATGAAGAGCCTCAAGGTTCTGGACAAGAAACTGGAGATGCTGGCTCAGTACGCCGAATTCCACGTGAATATCAACTCCGTGGTGGGTGGCGGCATCAAGGAGCCCAATGACGCTCTGGTGGTCGGCCGCCGGGCGACTGCGCTGGGCTTCACATCGACCATCGGCATCATCCATGACGGTAGCGGCCAGCTCAAACCTCTGAAGCCCCATGAGGCCGAGGTGTACTTCGAGATGCGCGGCTGGAAGAAGAAGAACTACTCGCGCTTCAACAAGTTTCAGGAGGCGATTGCGCAGGGCCAGCCCAACGTATGGCGCTGCCGCGCCGGGGCACGCTACATCTACCTGTGCGAGGACGGCCTGGTTCACTACTGCTCCCAACAGCGGGGCTTTCCCGGCACTCCAATCGCCGAATACACCCGCGAGGACGTAAAGCGGGAGTTCATTACCGCCAAGAGCTGCTCACCGCACTGCACCATCAGCTGCGTTCACCAAACCAGCTACATCGACCACTGGCGCACCCCGCAGACGTTGCTGACCCACCCCGGTATCGATCCCAAAGTTCAGAAGCACAACCTGGTAAACATTCAGCTGGGACAGTAGAAGCCGTTCAAAGATCTCTCGCAACCAGCGTTGCGGGAGATCTTTTAGTGACTATCTATACAATTCCAGCAACTAAATCAGTTTATTAAAATCAGTATAAGATCGGCCGCGTGGTCCGACCGCAAGCGTACACTGGTTTACATTTGATGGTTACTTCAGCGTTATTTAAGACTTATTGACAGTCGTATCACTATATGCATAAACTGCGTGCCGACGTGGTAGAACCACTTCGATTGACTGGAAACAATTTCTGTCAAAATTCTGGAGGCTGAATGCGCAGTAACTGTTGCAAAGTAGTAACTACCCTCTCGTCCGTTCTGTTTTTGGTTGCCGCCGCCGCAGGCGCACAAACCGTCGCCACCGGTGATAGTCGCTCCGTAAGCACACCCAGTTTTCCGTCGGTTTGCAAGACGTTGACGGCAGTATTCACCACTTCGCAGCGTTCGTCGCCTCCCAGCGCCAGCAGTGACGACACCAGCCGCATTCAGTCCGCACTCACCAGCTGCGCCGGCACCGGCAAGAGCGTGGTGTTGGCCGCCAGCGGTTCGGATAACGCTTTTTACTCGGCGATGTTGACAGTGAATGGCGAGGGTCTGGTGGTCAACTCCGGCGTCACGCTGGAAGGCAACACCGCCTACGCCAAGCAAGCCGAGTTAATCTACGTTGAGGGCACCAACTCCTTCATCGGTGGCCCCGGCACGATCGATGGCCGCGGCGATATCAGCGACATCGTAAGCGGCACACCCCGCCTGGTGCAGACCAAAAGCGCTGACAACTTCATCATCTATGACGTCAACCTCGTGCAGGCAGCGCATCCCAACCTCTATCTGCAGGGCGGCAGCGGCGCAACCGTGTGGGCCGTTACCATCCGCACCCCGGCAACGCGCGCCAACGCCGACGGTATCGACATCGACAGCATCTCCAATGTCACCGTCAACGACTCATCCGTAGAAGCCGGCGATGACGGCATCGCGATCAAGACCAATGAGTCGGCGACATCCAACATCACCGTCGAGAACAGCCAGTTCTACGGCACCCACGGCCTTTCCATTGGCAGCCAGACCATGTATGGCGTGTCCAACGTGCTTTTCAGCAGCAACTACGTCTATGGCAAGGATCTGTTGGGTAATTCTTCGGGCGACGCCAACGGTATCAACGTCAAGACGGACGAAGAGTGCGGTGGAGCGGTCAAGCAGGTGACCTATAAAAATACCTGCGAATATGAGCTGAAGCACCTCATCGTCGTCAACGCCTACTACGGCAGCTGCAGCGGTAACTCCGGCACGCCGACCTTCTCCAATATTCTGGTCAATGGAGTGAAGTCCGAAGCTTCCATCTCAGGCGCCTACGAGGAATTCTACGGATACAACTCCAGCAATCGTGCCGATGTTTACCTGGCCAACGTTGATCTGGATGTCACCACTCAGTCCAGCGACGAGTATGCGACGGTCTATCTGGACAACTCCAACATCACCCCCTCGGGTACGGATGTAACCACCACCAGCTACACGCAGAGCAGCGGCAGCGTTCCGAGCTGCAGCTTCAACAGCAGCTACTAGTTCAAAAACAGATACAGAAGCAACTTGATCCTTTCCCAGGCTGAAAACAATCAGGGCAGGCAGAGAATCATCTGCCTGTCCACGTTGTTTTAGGAAAAGCCTGATCAAATTTCGAGGATCGAACCTGCATTTCGTAAGTAGCTATAATTAATTGATTATAATGGCTTTATTTGTATGGTGCCGCCGTTTCCTGGCAAGCATCTCCTGACCCCGGGGCTTCTGAAACCCTGACTGACAATCAATTTTGGTTTCGAAATCAAAGGGAAAAATGTCCCGCTTTAGTACGTTACTATAGTGCCCCTGATAGTAATTGACAGTAATATCAAAATACCAATAAGCTTTGCGTCGTGGTGGTAGAACCACTTCACTTGACTGGAAAGACTTTCCATCAATTTTTTGGAGGCACGATGCGCAATCCCTGCTGCAAGGTAGTAACTTCCTTCTCTTTCGTTCTGTTATTGGCTACCGCAACCGCAGGGGCACAGACCGTTGCCACCGGCGATAGCCGTACCGTGAGCACGCCCAGCTTTCCGTCGGTTTGCAAGACGCTGACGGCACAGTTCACCACTTCGCAGCGCTCCTCGCCGCCCAGCGCAAGCAGCGACGACACCAGCCGCATTCAATCCGCACTCACCAGCTGCGCCGGTACCGGCAAGAGCGTCGTGCTAGCCGTCAGCGGTTCGTACAACGCCTTTTACTCGGCGATGCTGACCGTCAACGGCGAGGGTCTGGTAGTCAATTCCGGCGTCACGCTGGAAGGCAACACGGCCTATGCCAGTCAGGCCGAGCTGATCCTCGTTGAGGGCAGCAACTCCTTCATCGGTGGCCCCGGCACGATCGACGGCCGCGGCGATATCAGCGACATCGTAAGTGGCACACCCCGCCTGGTGCAGACCAACGATGCCGACAATGTCATCATCTATGACGTCAACCTCGTGCAGGCAGCGCATCCCAACCTCTATCTGCAGGGTGGCAGCGGTGCAACCGTGTGGGCCGTTACCATCCGTACCCCGGCAACACGCACCAACGCCGACGGCATCGACATCGACAGCATCTCCAATGTCACCGTTAACGACTCATCCGTAGAAGCCGGCGATGACGGCATCGCGATCAAGACCAACGAGTCGGCGACCTCCAACATCACCGTCGAGAACAGCCAGTTCTACGGCACCCACGGCCTTTCCATTGGCAGCCAGACCATGTATGGCGTGACCAACGTGCTTTTCAGCAGCAACTACGTCTATGGCAAGGATCTGTTGGGTAATTCTTCGGGCGACGCCAACGGTATCAACGTCAAGACGGACGAAGAGTGCGGTGGGGCAGTCAAGCAGGTGACCTATAAAAATACCTGCGAGTATGAGCTGAAGCACCTCATCGTCGTCAACGCCTACTACGGCAGCTGCAGCGGCAACTCCGGCACCCCGACCTTCTCCAACATTCTGGTCAATGGCGTGGAGTCTCAAGCTTCCATCTCGGGCGCCTACGAGGAATTCTACGGATATAACTCCAGCAATCGGGCCCAGGTTTATCTGGCCAACGTCGATCTGGACGTCACCACTCAGTCCGGCGACGAGTATGCAACGGTGTATCTGGACAACTCCAACATCACCCCCTCGGGCACGGATGTAACCACCTCCAGCTATACACAGAGCAGCGGCAGTGTCCCGTCATGCAGCTTCAACAGCAGCTACTAGTTCAAACAGATCCAGAAGCAACTTGTTTCTTTCCAAGGCTGAAAACAATCAGGGCAGGCAGAGATTCCTCTGCCTGCCCTGATTGTTTTTGCTGCTATCTTTTCGAAGACTTCTATTTGTTTTCATTCCCCGTCAGCCGAAAGGTGATTGTGCCCCAGAAGAGTCGAGCGCGCATCTGCACTGGCAGGTGGCGATCATCGTCGGTGTACCAGATCCAGATATTGCCGCGGTTCTTGACGACGCCCTCGGCGGCGGTGGGCTGCACACGCACCGTCTTGAAGGTGCCTAGGGGGGTCTTGATCTCTTCACGGCCCTCCACCTTCATGATTACCGGCAAACTGCGCGCTGCGTCCACTACGGGAATCTCAAAGCTCTTGCCAACGACCATGGGTTGTGACGAGGAGTAGAAAACTCCGGTGAGCAGGTCGGTTAGGCAGCCGGGAATACCCGCTTCCAGATGCTTGCTTTGCCCGGTCACCTGATTCTTTTCGTCCATCGCGGAGATGCCCTTGGAGTAGTCCAGCTTAAGCGTGGAGTTGACCTGGCGTCGTCCCTCGACCGTCTGCTTGTCGAATTCGTAGGTGCAGCCCTTCTCGCGGTCAAAGGTGGATTGAAAGCGATCGCTGACATGGAAGATCAGGTTGATGGCGCTGATGCTCTCGGCCGTGGCGGTGAGACGCTCCTGGTTGCCGAAGGCCTCAAAATGCAGTACCGCGGTACCAGCGGGAAAGACACGCCAGTCAACCGTGTAGGTGAGGGTTTGCCGCTGAGGAAAGCTGAATCCAGCGCGCGGCGGGGCCAGCGTCTGCAACTGCTGACTCTGGGCAGGAAGGCCGATGGCCAGAGCGCACATGCCGATAAAGGTAGCTACCGTGGTACGTGTCGTTAACGTCAGGGAAGGCTCCTTGTTGATTAGACTGATCCGACTGAAAAACTGCTCAACGGGCTAAAGCATTTTCAGAATCGCTGTAAACCGAAACCAATGACCTCAAGTCGGCGCGAATGCACGTGAGCGACGACCTTCAATCCATTCATGAGGATGATGCTATTTCAGAAAATTCTCTATGTGCAGCAACGCAACCAGCGCTGGCCGCAACAGCAGAAGGCTTAGATAAAGCAATACAGCGCCGATGCCAGCATTGTACTCGCGATGCTTGCGATAAAGCGCGAAGGAAAAGCTGCCTGCCTGCGATGGGGCCTTGGCCGGGGTCAGCCGAGGAATCAGGCGGGGTACCCGGACGCAATAACCTTCAAAATCGGGAAAAGTGGCACGAAGGAAGCGCTCTTCGGAGGCGATCACCGGCACGTAGATCGAACCAAACATTACCGCCAGCGCCACCGCGACCGGCCAACTCAGCAGCGCCACGGCAAATCCGGCGGCTATCAACATCGAACCAAGATAGAGCGGGTTGCGAGTGTGTGCATAAGGTCCGGTCTGGGTAAGTTCGCGATTCTTTTTCACGTAGCCGGCGGCGTAGCCGCGCAGCCACACTCCAGGCAGCACCAGCGCCAGGCTCCAGGCAATGGCGGCAGGGAGTGGCGCACGCCGGCCCAGCTCAAAGAGGTACAGGGCCGCAGTGACAAATCCCAGCGGAACACGAATGCGCCGGGCCACACGCTGCCAGCGGGCTATCCAGTCCAGTTTCTGCGGCTCGGGTTGAGGCGAATCCAATTGCGTTGTCGGGCGAAGCTGGGTCATGCACGGCTTTCTCAAACAGTCTGTGGAGCCTTCTCAGGATAAAGCAATTCCTCGGCGGCGCGCAGCACCTCTTCGGGCTGAATGGTCAACAACCCCGATTCGGGGTCTTCGTAACGGGTGTGGTCCCGCTTGCTCTCTGGATTGCGCAGCACCCGAAAGCGTGTGCCGAAGGGGCCATTGCGGCTGGGATCGGTGGGACCATAGATTCCCACCACGGGACGGTCCAAAGCACAGGCCAGGTGGAGCGGGCCCGTGTCGCCGGCAATGGCCAATTCCACGCGCCGCGTGACGGCAATCAACTGCGCCAGCGAACAGCGCAGCACCAGCGCAGCGCCGCCGGCTTGATTCACAATGGCCTCGGCAAGCTGCTCTTCACCTGGTCCGGCATTCACAATGATGCGGAATCCGCAGGCAGACAAATGGCAGGCCACAGCGGCGTAACGCTCCACCGGCCATCGCTTGGCGCCCCATCCCGCTCCTGGATTGATGAGAATGGAAGGTTGTCCCCCGGAATGGGGCATAACCTGCTCAGCCCAGCCTTCAGCAGCCGGATCTACTGGCAGCCAGGGTTGCACGGGTTCCAGTTCGTCGCCCGCTATGGACGAAGCCAGCTCAACGCCTTGTTCGATGACATGCGCGCCTTGGGTCGATACCCGCTCCGTCGAGAACCAGACTGCGGCCTTTTCGCGCGGATCGGCTTCCCCGATACGGCGGCGACTCCCGGTCAAACTGGCTAGAATTGACGACCGGAGCGCTCCCTGCAGGTCCAGCGTGACGTCGTATCTCCCATCCCGTAATTCATGGCGCAAGGATCGAATAGCAGAAACGGTCTCGCGGCTGAAGATCGCCTTGCGCCACTCCTTGGTGGCGGCAAAGTGCAGATGATCAACCACGGGCTGTTCGGGATTAGGCGCGCAGCCCGGAGAGTGAAGACCTCGCCCGCTACTGCCCTCAGCCGCCAGTAGTGCGCTCCAACGCGGCTCGACCACCCAATCAATCACCCATCCGGGATGGGCCTGACGCAGTGCCGTAACCGCCGGCAACGCGTGGAGGATATCGCCCATCGCTCCCAGCCGTACAACGAGCAACCGAAATCTGGATCGCGTCTGCAAGTCCCAATTTTCTCACAGGGGTGGGCAAGCAAAAATGAAACGCTGCTTACACCAGCCGGTTCATCAGCCATGTCAACACGTTGAGATGGTCATCGATCTCAATGCGCAGTTGGGCAATTTCCAGCGGCATGGTCTTCGGAAAAAGCTCAGCCAGTTTGCCCAGACGCACCAGATCCTTGCTGGTCGTAATGATTGCCTTGGCTTTTTGGGCGCGGGCGGAAGCAATCAACTCTCGCACCACGCTCTCATCGTAGTCGTAGTGATCGGGAAAGGAGAACTGCGCTGCCACTTCAAGGCCAACAGATTCCAAACCCTCAAAAAACTGTTCCGGGCGAGCAATGCCACAGAAAGCGGCAACTGGACCGTCCACAATCCTCACATCGAGCACGCGGCGCAGTCTCCAGATGGGGCCCTCCCAACCCCAGTTGGTGAGCGCAACCGCAAGTTCCGGCTCACTGGCTGGGATGGCTATGGCATTGGCGCGGAAGAGAGCTTCAAGCGGCTCACGCAGGTCGCCCGCGGGCAAAAGGCGGTCTTCCCAGTCCTGCTCATTGAGCAGCAGAATATCGACGGCGCGAGCAAGCTGGCGATGCTGAAAACCATCGTCAAGCAGGTGAATGCAGAAGGGACGTGCGTCTTCATCTTGCGCAGCTGCTAAAGAGGCGGCTCTTCCACGGCGCTGAGAGCCGGAAGTGCTCCTTGATCCTTGCTTGACGGCAACTGGCGTGCTTTCTGCCAGAGCTTCCTCCGCGGCCGCCGCTTCGGCAGCTGCTGCCAGAGCGGTCAAAGCATCGTTTTCTGCCAGAATGCCTGCATCGTAACGCTCGGCTCCTACATAAACGGGTCGGCCTGTCTCGCGAGCAATCAAAAGCGGCTCGTCGCCAAACTCTTCCGCGGTTCCATCCAGTTCGACGCGGGTGACCAGCTCACTCTGTCGTCCGTAGCCGCGGGAGAGCACGTCGACGGGCAGACCGAGGCTGGCAAGTTGTTTGGCCAGGGCAATCGTAAAGGGTGTCTTGCCCGTACCGCCGGTAGAGAGGTTGCCGACGCTGATGACCGGGCAGCGTAGCCAACGCACCGGCTCCAGCCCCGTACTCAGGCGAAACTCGCGCAGGTTCAGCACCATCCGATAGAGCGGGATCAGCGGTGAAAGCAACCGGCGCGGAGAAGACTGTCGCTTCCTCTTCTTGGCGCGTTCTTTCTTTTTGGCCTTCTCCGGAGCCTGCTCGGCATCAGGCGCAGCTTGGTCCGCCGCAGCCCCATCGGCTGCAGCTTCAGGCTTCTGCTCCGCTTTTTTCTTGTCTTTACCCATTACTCTCCTTGCCGGATGAATTGCTCTGCGAGTTGCTTCACTTTCACTATCGGAGAGCCAAGCACTTCCAAGAGTGCCGCTAGGCTTCGCGACGTCGCCCCCGCCTGCCGGTCAAAGACCATCTTGGCCCTCATTCCCATGGCTTGTGCGGCAGCGGAATCTTGCAGCAGTTCAGCCATCACGGTGGCCAACTCGTCTTTTGCGGCAATGCGCAGGGCTTGCTGCGCCAATAGATCCTCGGTTATTGCACGAAAGTTGGCGTAATTCGGCCCGATCACAATCGGAACTGCAAACTGGGCCGGCTCAAGAGCATTGTGTCCGCCTGCCGGGATCAGGCTGCCACCCACAAAGGCTACCGAGGCCAGCGAGTAGACCGAAGCCAGTTCGCCAATGCTGTCGAGCAGGACAATCTCTCCAGGGTGCAGCGGCTGGATGGGTTCAGAAGAGCTCCACTCGGAGCGACGCACCCAATTCAGTCCAGAGCGGTTGAGCAGCCCCGCAACTGCCGTAAAGCGCTCGGGATGGCGTGGCGCCAGCACCAGAAGCAGCTTTGGGTCAGCCTTTAGTAAGTTCGGCCACGCTTCCAGCAAAACCGCTTCTTCTCCTTCCAAGGTACTGCCGGCGACGATCAAACGCAGGCCCGAAGCCAGACTGCGCAACTGACGGGTCGCCTTGACCTCTTGAGCAGCGCGCACATCGAACTTGAGATTGCCGCTGACGGATACCGCCTGCGCCGTGCATCCCAAAGCACACAGCCGCTCTGCGTCCGTTTCGCTCTGCGCCAGCACCCTGCTGAGACGGCCGAGAAACGGCTTCCATAGGGCACGCAACAACCGGTATCGCGGCCAGGAGCGATCACTGATGCGCGCATTGACCACCGCTACAGGAATTTGACGGCGGAAACAGCCGCTCAGCAGATTGGGCCAGAACTCGGTCTCGGCTAGAATCAGCAAGCTTGGCATCAGAGCATCAAGATAGGCTTGAACAGCCCAGGGCAGATCCAGCGGGCAATAGAAAACGCGATTCGCGCCGAAACGTTCTTGCGCCAGCGCCTGGCCGGTGCGGGTGGTGGTTGAAACCACGATCTTCGCATCCGGCAGCGCGGCATCCAACTCCTGCACCAGCCTGGAGATAGCCAGCACTTCACCCACCGATACGGCGTGCATCCAGATGAGCTGCGGTCGCGGCTTCCCATCCAGAGAAAAACCCTGCTTGAATGCGGGTCGCAGCCGACCCAGCCGCTCCGACAGCCCCTCGCGGTACTTGTGGGTGGTAGCCATGCGCAGCAGCCACCAGGGTGCGCTGACCACCAGGGCAAGGAGCAATGCGAGATTATAGAAAAAGAGAATCAACGGATTTCAGCTCTCAACGGTCTAACAAATGATACAGTCGAGCACGATGAGAAGCCTGTGCGCATTGACGCTCTTGATAGGGATGGCGCTGACCGCCACGGCCAGCGACCATACGCCGCCGCCGGTGCAGCCCGCCACGGCTTTTGCCGCCTTCGAGGCCCACGACGACGAACAAGTGGTGATCGCGGTTGAACCTTATGACTCCAAGGAAAAGGAATCCATCTTCCGCGTCGACTACCTCAGCCACGGCGTGATGCCCATCCGGCTGATTGTGACCAACAACAGCAACAAGCCGATCTCGCTTCGTGATGCGCGCATCCTCTTCCAAACCGCGGCGGGAGAACGGCTGCAAACCGCCGAGCCGGAGGATGTGGAGCGGTTGATGAGCCACAAAGAGCGCCAGGGAGGCAAGATTCCCTTGCCCGGCGGACTGCCCGGCATCAAGCTCAAGCCCAAAGCCAGCGACAAGGAGATCGAGGCAGACTTCGACACCTTCGAGTACAACGCCCTGGTCGTCGAACCGCACTCGACCCGCGCCGGCTTCCTCTTTTACGACGTCTCCCAGCTTGCTCATCCGCTTCAGGGGGCAAAGCTGCACCTGCACAAGCTGCGCGATTCTGAAGGCAACGAGCTGTTCTACTTTGAGATCCCATTCGACAAGTATTTGGCGAAACGAGGAGATGGCGCTTAAAGCTACTCGAAGTAGGTGGCCGTGGTGGTATCCGTCTCCCAGATGGTGCAATCCTTGACCCGCACGCGCCCCGAGGTCATCTCGCTGAGTTGCACGTTGGTCTGCTGGTAGAAGTAGCGGGCCAGGTTCTCGGCCGAGGGGTTGAGCACGGTAAAGGGCTCCAGATCGTTGATCATCTGGTGGTCGATGCGGTCGATCACCGGGCGCATCACGTGCTTGAGCAGCTTGAAGTCCAGCAACATGCCGGCGTCATCCAGCTCGGCGCCGGCCAGGGTGACGCGCACCTTGTAGTTGTGCCCGTGCGGGTTTTCGCACTTGCCCTGATAGTTGCGCAGGTAATGGCCGGAGGAAAAACCTGCCTCCACGGTGACTTCAAACATCGGCTAGCTGGTCCAATACGGGGAAGAGTCCCAGCCTTCTATTCTAGTTTGTTTTGAGATTCCGCGTGCGCGCGGCGAATCAGGCAACCCACTGCTCGCATAACGGCGGTCTTTCCCGTTCCACAAACCATCCGGTTTCAAATCGACACTTGAAGAAACTCCAGTCGATTCTTTGCTTCAATTGCCTTGACTGAGTATCTCGATCCAGTTTCAATGCGGATGGAAGTGATTGATGACCACATCGGCAAACCACGTTCGCGTTGACCCCAGGTTGGTGAACGAAGCCGCGCGCATTCTTGGCGCGCGATCGCGCACCGAGGCCGTTCAACTGGCCTTGCGTAAGATTATCGAGCGAAAGCAGTTTTCCAGGATGATGACGAGAACTGTGCCGGACTCCACCTTCGAAAAACTTGACGAGTAAAAGCGTTGCTCGTTGCACTCTGAAATACCAAAGCCGCACCCCGAAGGATGCGGCCTTGATGGTTTGAAGCGAGGAAAGAATTAGTCCCCTGCGACGGTTTCTTCCTGCCGAGCGGTCTTGGCGGGAGCGATGGCGTCCAGGCTGACCAGGCCTTCGACCGGCTTCTCGCCTAAAATGTGCTCGCGATAGAGCTTGGCCATCTTGGCGTTCTCCGCATCATGCTTGATCTTTTCGTCGCGGGCGCGGATCTTCTCTTCGCGGGCGGTCTTGGCAATGCCGAGATCGTCCAGGGTGTGGTTGGCTTCGGCGGTGACGTGAGCCTGATTCAGGTTCAGGTCGTGGCCTACAAAAGGCATTTCCACCTTGTGGTTGCCGGTGAAGATCTCGTGGCGGCCATGCTCCTCGTACCACTTGGTCAGAGTCGCCGTCATGTGCATCTTCTCGATGATGTTGCGCCATCCGATGCCGGTATTGTAGGCGCAGAAGCTGATCTCGCCCTCCTGGGTGGCATAAGGAATGATGCACTGCTCGGTGCGGCGGAAGTCGTAGTTGAACAGATCCTGGAACCACATGCCGGCGATAAAGAGGAAGTTCCAGCGATCCTTGCGGCGGCGCTCGATATCTTCAATGGTACGGTCGCCCGTAACCTTGCCGTAGTCCGTGCCGCTGGCGTTGAAGGTCTTGTCCATCTTCTTCATCATGTCGGTGATCTTGAAGTGGGTCGGCGTCTTGAAGGGATCGTAGTTGCGCAGCAGCGAGAGTCCAATTCCAAGGATGGAAAGGAACTTGCCGCGAGCCGCGTCGTTGATCTTGGCCACGTCCTTGGCCACCTTGTTCATGTCGAGGAAGGCGGTTACGGGGACGGCTTCCTTGGTTTCCTTGTCGATCATCAGCGCCATGCCAATGCCACAGTTCGGATGGCATCCGCAGCTGAGCGCGCCCCAATCAGCGCTGGGTCCATGAATCAGATCGGCCCAATCGCTGAAGGTGCTCATGAAGCTGATGGGGAACCAGTCGCGCTCGGGCTCGCCGAATCCGGTCTGGTTCTTGATGTCGTGGGCCATGTGGGCCAGAGTGTAGCGCTGGGCAAAGCGGCGTTCGTCGCTGATCGCCTCGTCGCGGCCGGTGAAGCTGACCGGCTGGAAGCTGAGGAAGCTGATCTTTTTAGGATTGTCGAGTGCGAACTGGATGATGCGGCCCACCTGCTCGTTGTTGACGCCGTTGATGATGGTCGTCACCGGAACGATATCCACGCCGGCTTCGTGCAAGTTATTGATGGCCTGCAACTTCACATCAAACAGGTTGCCCACCTTGCGGTGCGAGTTGGCGGCGTTGCCGATGCCATCGAACTGAAGATAGACATAGCGCAGTCCAGCCTCGGCGGCAGCCTTGCAGAGTTCCTTGCTTTTTGCGAACTCAATGCCGTTCGAAGCAGCCTGCACGCTGTTATAGCCGACCTTGCGCGAGTAGCGGATGGCGTCGAGGAAGTACGGCGAAAGCGTTGGCTCGCCACCAGAGAACTGCACGCTCATCTGACGCTTGGGCTTTATAGTCACTGCCGCGTCGAGCATGGTCTTGATCTCTTCCCAGCTCAACTCGTGGACGAAGCCCACCTGGTTGGCGTCCATGAAGCAGGGATCGCACATCATGTTGCAGCGGTTGGTCAGATCGACGGTCAGAACCGCGCCGCGGCCATTGGTGATGGTTGAGCTGCCATGATGGCGGAGCTTTTCATCGTTGTGCGAACGCATGTCGCGACCGGGGAAGCTCTCTTCAAGGTGCTTGAAGAACTTGGCGTCGGTGGACATGATGTCTTCAAAGTGGCCGTGCTTGGGGCAGTCCTTAACCATCCAGATCTCGCCGTTGCGCTCGATGATCTGGGCCTTGATCTCGCCGACCTTCTCATTGAGCAGAACTTCGTGAGGCAGCTTGCCGTCGAGAATCTGCTGGCGAATCTCGGGAACGCACTTGGGACAGAGCGAATCCGTGGTGCGGGGCCAGCCCAACGGGGGCTTTTCCTTCTGATAGCTCTTCTGGAGAGGCTTGTCGGACCATTTCGGAGTAAAGGAGGGGTTGGGGCTGATACGGTTCAACCGCTCGAATACCACCCATGCGCCTTTCGCCGCGTAAACGGCAGCCTGTTCGACGTACTTCACTGCTTTAGCCATGTTGATGCAATCTCCTGAGGAAAAATTTGGTCGCCGGCGGCGTACTCTCGCCCGATTCAGACTTCGCACCCGATCGCACAGGGCAATTCAGAGTCTGAAAATCCAGTACTAGAGTAATGGGGAGCCTTGGTCAAGCCAAAAAGGATGCAGTGAATGGCGAGAATCGAAGCTGAACGGCTCCCAATCAGCGACGAATGGATAAATGCTTGCAATACTTATTTTTATTACTGGCCCGATCCGTCGTTAGTCCTACCCACCTTGTCGATAATTCGCTGGATGACAACGATCTGGACGTGGATATGCTTGGCGACGTCGGGCAGAAACTCGCTGGTCAGGTTGTCCAGGGGTGCGGTAGCCAGACCGATAATATAACGCTGTGCGCTGGCGGGCAGGTTGGTCTGCTGGGCGGGCACATAGAGGTTGCTTAGCTCGATGAGTCCGGCGGCGCCAACGATGTACGCATAGTTCACCATGCCCTTGCCGTTGTCGCCTTGAGCCCAAACTACCTGGGTGGCGGTATGCAGCACGCGGCGAGGGATTTTAGCCTTGGGCATACGGTGATAATGCGGATCTTGATGCGCAATCGAGGGGATCAGAAAGGTACAGACGAATTCGCCACTCAGATCCTGGGCGTAACTGACGCCGGCGTTCTTGGCAAAGCCCTTCATCCCAGGGCCATAGGGAGAGTCGGAGTCGGACCCAACAGCGATGGCGGCATCGGCCAAAATTGTGACGTTGTTGAAGGGATCGAGAACATTGCGCAAGGCCAGACGGGCCTTTTCTTTGGGAGTAAGGGGCTTGACCTGGGGTCCGGTTAAAAAGCGTTCAAACCAGTTGACCGGCGGCGGTGGCAGGCAGGGAACCGTAACCGTCTGAACGCTGGTTGCAACGCCGTTATCTGACTTGGTAAGGGGCTGAACGGCTTGGGTGGATTTAGCTGGACAGGGTTGCAGTTTTGGGGGGCTCGGGTGCCCCACGATCTGCGGTTGTGGTGCATCGGGCAGGGGAGCTGCCGCTTGCAACGCTCCCAGCATCGGCGTCCAGAAGATGAAGTTGGCCACGAGCAAAATAGGCATAGAGTGATCTCGCGCCCTGTTCCTCCCATCAGCAGCGCCAATTTTTCCCAAGAATGCCAAAATGCTCTGCAATACTCGTTCCTCGCAGCATGGAACGCTGGCAATACCAGCCTCTCTTTATCTAAGACGAAGTTCTTGCCGATCCGTCAAAAGAGTCGCAAGTCTGACCGAAAATCCTTGTTCATTATCTTGATAACGGAAGAATGAGCCTATTTTCGCATAGTGACCATTGAGGCACCTCAACTGCTTACGGCATTGACGCGCCGTGATCATCCCCGCAGACTGAGGGAGAGGAGTTTCCTGAACTCCCATGGAGGATATCGAATATGGGCACTTATCCCCCTCCCGGCCCCGGCGGCGTGGGCCGTCGCATCGAAGAGGCCGTCGAATTGATCGAGCTGGAATTGCGCCACACCATTGCCTACGTCAACGATGCCGTGATTCCCCAGGTGCGTAGCGAATCCATCTCCGCCATGCGTACTGTAGCCGACAAGCTGCGCGAACTGGCCGACCACTTTGAGAAGACGAAAGGTCCGCGGGTTTGACGATCTTTGATTTTGGAAAAGGCAAGGTGGGGACAGGAGCCCTTTGGGCCGCGTGTGCGTTGCTGACGCTGGCAGCTTGCGGCTGCGGACATCGCAAGCAGACGCAACCGCCGCCTCAGGCCCAGGCTCCTGCGGAACAAGCCGGAAACAGCGCCTATCCGCCCGCATCGCACAATCCGCAATCAGGAAAAATTCCCGTGACTCCGGTTCCTGTGGGAGGTGTCAACGATGACGATCTCGACTACATCGCCACGCATCGCCCCATCTTGACCGAAGTTGGATTAGCCACCTGGTACAGATCCCCCTACAAAGGCCGCAAGGCCGCCAATGGGCAGGTCCTGGACGATCATGCTCTGACCGCCGCGCATCGCACCCTGCCCATGGGATCGCTAGTGAAGGTGACCAACCTGAAGACTGGCCAGGCCAGCGCCATGCGCATCACCGATCGCGGCCCTTTTGTGGACGGCCGCATCATGGACCTCACTGTAGCCTCCGCCAAGGCCACCGGCATCTACCTGCCAGGTACGGAGCGGGTACGCATGGATGTCTATCGCACTCCCAAGCCCATCGAAATAGGAGGCCGGTGGTGCGTGCAAATCGGCGCGTTGAGCAAGGAAAAGGAAGCGATCCATCTGAAGGCGCAACTCCTGCACAAGTATCCCGGTGCGACGGTGATTGAGTTTCCCGGCGAAAAGAATTTCTGGGTGCGCATTCGGCCTGAGGGCGATAACCGCGAGCAGGCTGAGTCCATCGCCCGCCACCTGAGCCTGAAAGAAGGCGACGCCTTCCTGACGCGGCTCGATTGATTTCTTATCTGCTTCCCTTCCGGTGATTGCGGCGTAAGCTACGGAGTGAGGAATCCGTTGATGCGCCCGGTGTTACCAAGTTTTTTCTATTCGTTCCTATTGATCTTTCTGGTTGGATTGACGCTGGCGCTCTGCCTTGGCCAAGCAAAAACTACAGTCAACCCTGCTCAGGCTACAGTAGCAGCGTCCAGCACAGTCCCGCAGCAGGCCTATTCGCTGCCCCCGGACAAGCTGGTCAAGGCCATAGCATTGGCACGCATCCGGCACACACTGCACTTTCTAGGAGCCTTCTGGGGGCTGGGCGTGCTGTGGCTGCTTTTGGCAACCCGCTGCGCAGCACGGTTAGAGGACTACACGGCAACTCTGGTCAAGCAGCGATGGCTGCAAGGCATCTTCTTTTTTGCTGCATTGTTGGTTGGGCTAAGCCTCGCCGATCTGCCGCTCTCGTTGTACGCTCACTGGGTCAGCCTGCGCTATGGGCTAAGTGTGCAGGGCTGGATCGGCTGGCTGGGCGACGTAGGCAAGTCGCTTGGCCTATCCGTACTGATTGGACCGCCGATTCTGCTGCTCTTCAATTGGGTGGTTCGCGTTTCGCCTCGCCGATCGTGGCTCTGGGCCTGGCTAATCACCCTGCCGCTTATGGTGCTGGGAGACTACGGTGAACCTTTGGTTGAACCGATCTTCAACCGATTCGAACTGCTCTCAGCGCATCATCCAGATCTGGTGGCACAACTGGAAAAAGTCGCGGCACGAACCGGCACCAACATCCCGCCTGAACGCATCTACCTGATGAAGGCCAGCGTCAAAACCAATACCCTCAACGCCTACGTTAGCGGCATCGGAGCAACCAAGCGCATCGTCGTGTGGGATACCACTGCCGGTCGCATTCCCAATGACGAGATCCTCTTCATCTTTGGCCACGAGAGCGGCCACTACGTGCTGCACCACCTGCCCAAAGGGCTGGTCTGCGCGGCGGTTTATCTCTTTTGCGCCTACTGGATCTGTCTCCGATTCGCCGCCAGGCTGGCGCGTCGCTACGGCGAGCGCTGGCAGATTGAAGCTCTTGGTTCCCGCGCCGGGTTCTTGGTGCTGCTCTTCACCATCTCCGTCACCCAGTTTCTTCTGGAGCCGGTCAGCAACGCCATGAGCCGCCACTTCGAACATGAGGCCGACGTCTACGGGCAGGAGGCCATGCACGGCATCGTTCCCGATCCGCAAAAGAGTGCTGTCGCCGCCTTCAATGATCTGGGCGCGGCCAGCCTGGACGACCCAAACCCTAACCCGTTGATCGAGTTCTGGACCTACGGCCACCCCTCCACGCAACGTCGCGCCGAGTTCGCGGCTCACTTCGATCCGTGGAGCGGTGGCGGAAAGGGAAAGTTCTTTAAACAGTGACAACAAAAGATGCGTAATCCTGAGCGTAGCGAAGGATCTGCATTTGACAGATCACCACTAGGAAGAAACAAAAACGCAAATACAACAAAACAAATAGGCGTGAAAGATGCCCGGGCCTAAAGACCAGACTCGCACTTTCCTCTGTTCAGGGGCCTGAAGGCCCCCGCTCCCTTCGCCGGTTTCATGCACTGCGGGTCGGCAACACCGGTGGGCGACTATTAAGTTGCCGGATCAATAGGGACTTGAATCTGCGCAAAAGAAGAGAATGTGCCGGTCAGGCTTCAAACCGCGCCGTAGGTGCAATGTTTGTTAGTCTCGCGCTTCAGCGCGGGGTAGAAAAGCCAACACCCCTCCAGAGTTCCGTAGGGACAGGGCAATGCGCTTCCAAGATGGACAGCTTCGCGCCTTCTTCCCAGGCGCGGACCAGCCGAAGGCGTCTGCCACACCGCAGGTGCGCGATAAACTGGAGAGCGATGAATGGAAATCTCTTTACCCCCTCCGACTCAACCGCTGACTGGACGATTGCCCACTGCGATGGCGGTTCGCGCGGCAATCCAGGACCGGCCGGCTACGGCGCTATCGTCGAAGACGCCAAGGGAAACACGCTGGCCGAACTGAGCGAGTTTCTCGGCATCCAGACCAACAACTACGCGGAGTACTCCGGCCTTTTGGCGGTGCTGCGCTGGGCCATCGAGCACGGCGTGCAGCGCCTGCGCGTCATCAGCGACTCGGAACTGATGGTCAAGCAGATGCAGGGCAAGTACAAGGTAGCCAGTCCGGTGCTGCGTCCGCTCTACGAAGATGCCCGCAAGATGGCCCGTCGTATCGAAACGTTGGAGATGCGCCACACCCTGCGCGGCGGCAACAAGGTAGCCGACCGTTTGGCCAATGAGGCCATGGATCGAGGGATGGGGAAGGGGCCGAGCGGAGCTAGCGGGGTTAGCGAAGCTGGCGGAGTTAGCCGGCCTGCTGCGCTGCCTTACGGCAAGCTGGTGAGCCAACCTGTCAGTCGGCCAGCAGCGCCTGTAGCGCCCGCCCCCAGGGCGCAGCGTCAGGTGCTGGAGGGCTACGTCAAAAACGGCGTCGTCCACCTGCTGGGCGGGGAACTGCCCGAGGGCGTCTTCGTTAAGATCGTGCTCGAATAGTTTTTAGGGTTGTTCTCGGCATTCTGGAAACGTAAAAAGGCCTCCGTCTCAACGGAGGCCTTTTTACCAGGCAAGCCTGAAATCAAGAAAAACTACTTCTTGGTCGGGGCGATGACGTCCTTGGCGGCCTTGGCCACGCGGAACTTGACCACAATCTTCGCCTTGATCTTGATGGCTTCGCCGGTCTGGGGGTTGCGACCGATGCGGGCCTTGCGCTCTGCCTTTACCAGGCGGCCGATGCCGGGGATCACGAAGACACCGTTCTTCTTGGTTTCCTTGATGGCCGTCTCGGCCAGCAGGTCCAGGAAAGCAGCGGCTTGCTTGTTGGTCATTTCCATCTTCTCAGCCATAAGCCGGGTAAGGGCGGTCTTGGTCAATCCAGTTGCCATTTTGATCTTCTCCTCATTCAGGCGCGCCCTCGGGGCCGCCGGTGATGCTTCGGGTTCCGTCGCTCATCGCTTGCCGCATGAATACTTGCTGCCGAGGCAGCTTGTGCAGGAAACCCCAGTGTTCATGCGGGTTCGGAGAGCCCGTCGTTGGTTACAATGCGACTTCAGGCTGGGCAAAGTCAAGGTCGAATCAGCGATTTCCACAATTTTCTTTGGGTTTTTGGGGTATTTCGCCTGATTTAGCGGGTTTTCGCCTAGTTTTCCTCAGAAGTAGTGCATTTTGAGCCGCTCTGCCACCCGCTCAATCCGTTACGTCGTGCGGCCGGGTTTCCCTTCAATTCAGCCCAAAAAGCACCTTTTTGCGCACCGGAGACGCCGCCAGAATGGGCGTATTCAACGCTTCGACCACCGGCGCGGCCAGCTTGAAGGCGCGCACCAACTGGGCGGCAAAATCCGCCTCTAGCGCCGCGGAGGAGAACAGTGTGGTGCTCAGCCCCCACTGACGGCAGCGGATCAGGTCCAGCGCCGGGTGTTCCGCTGGGAATCCCTTGGGGCTGCGGGCGAGAGGATTACCTTCGAATTCCGCAAAGCTCTTGCGGACGGCGGGCGTGGCGATCAGGGCACGAAACTCCGCGTGATGGTCCAGCAGCCAGTGGCGGATGGCGGCCAGTTGGTCCTTGGCAGGCATCCAGGCCCCGGCGGCGATCACCACTTCCTTGGCGTCGACGTGGAAGTAGAAGCCTGCGCCGCTGGTCTTTTCCAGCCCCTCGGGCATCCACCAGGCGGCAACGTGGGTCTTGTAAGGCTTCTTGTCGGCGCTGAAGCGGGTGTCGCGATAGATGCGGAAGAGGCATTTTTCCGCCGGGCGCACATAGGCCGGAGCAAAGCCCTCCATCGCTGCGTTCACCTTGCGGATGATCGCCAGCATGGGCTCCTTCAACTCCGCCTCAAAGACGGCCTTGCGAGGCGTGAACCACTCGCGGTCGTTGTTGCGGGCCAAGCCACGCAAAAATTTAAGGCCCTCGGGGCTTAGGTGGGCGGGTACGGGCGCAGTTACAGCGGAACTCTTTTTGGTTGCCATGACTAGAGGAGTGTAACGCTTGACCGAGAGTGTTAGCTTGGTTGCATTTGGGGGACTGCAAACTAGACTCCAACCGTCACCGGATGACTGCCAACTCTCTGTGCAAGTTGCTGTCTGTTTGTGCGAGAGGCTGTGCGGATGAAATCACCGGCTCATTCCCTTTGAACCGGCCAGCCAGCACCACGCCGATGTAGCTATTGAGGCTCACGCCATCTGCTTCGGCTTCTACGGCCAGGTCGCGGTGCAGGCTCTTGGGAATTCGCAACAGCAACTTCCCGCTGTACTGCGGAGTCTCCGCTGGTTCAGGCACCTTGTTCCCGGTTGCGAGGCTGCTTTCGATCCAAAGTTCGCGGGAAACCTCCAGCGAAGCGATTGCTTCCTGAGCAGTCTGTCCATCCGCTTGGCAGCCGGGAAGGTCGGGATGTTCAGCAATCCAATACCCTTCCGGATCAAAGCGCAGTGCGGCAGGGTAATGAAGCTTCATGAAATACTCGGCGTTTCTCATCGGTGCGCCCCTTATTCCCAGAGGTCAATCTCTTCCATCGCTTCCAGAAAAGCCCGAACGTAAGCCGATTTGAGAAGTGAGGTTCCATGCGGCTTCACGATGTTGAAGGTGCAGGCTCCAACGGTAAAGACGTGGTGGCTTCCGCCCCGGTTGCGATGGTCGTAGGGTAGTCCCCGCATCTGACAGAACGGCTGAATATGGTTGTCCAACAGAGCGAAGAGTTCTTCGTCGCGGACGTTTTTGACGCTCTCGGCGATCTCCCTGATCCGTTGTTTCAACCGATCATCGTTCATCTGTTTAGCGATACTACGCGTAGTATCGCTAAAATTCAAGACAAGAAAAGATCAAACATTTTACTGGCAAAACAGAAGTCATCGATTGCCTGCCGAAGGCAGTTGGCCCACCGCAGGTGGTTACCGGATTACCTTCAGCGCCCCACGGAAGAGCCCGTCAAAGTCGGCGGCCAGAGTTTTTTCCTCGTCCACGGCCAGTTGGATGGCCTTTTCGGCAGCGGGGCGATGGTAGCCAAGGTTGACCAGTGCGCTGAGAACGTCGTCCACGGCTGCGCCCTTCACGGCAGAAGCCACGGGAGCGGCGGCAAAGTCGTCGAGTTTGTCTTTCAGCTCGACAACCAACCGCTCAGCCAGCTTTTTGCCGACTCCAGGGATTCGGACCAGTTGCGCGTGGTCCTGGCCGCGAATGGCCTGTACGGTCCGCTCCGGCGACAGGCCGCTCAAGATGCCAATGGCCAGCTTGGGGCCGACTCCGCTGACGGTAATCAGCCGCTCGAAGAGCTTTTTTTCATCACTTTCCAGAAAGCCGAAGAGGGCGATCTGGTCCTCGGCAACCTTGGTGTAGATGTGCAGGGATGCCTCTTGCCCGACAGAGGGCATCGCCGTAAAGGTAGGAACGGAGATGGTGACGTCGTAGCCCACTCCGCCGGCCTCGACGATGGCTTGGCCGGGTTGCTTGTGAATCAGTCTTCCACGCAGGTGTGCGATCATCGAGGATCATTGTAGAACTGCGAACCGGCCTGTGGCGCAGCTTTCCGCGGTCCATGGTCGGCAATTCCCTTCGAATCCCGCGCAAAGAACGCTTCGGGATGGCTAGTGCGCCCCTCCGCCGGATACAATAGGTTTCTACGCTGCGAGAAGTGGGCGAAGCAAAGATTTTTCAGGATATTTGGAGCAGGTACACGTGAGAGGCATGATCTGCCGCGGTCTGCGGCTGGAGTTGGTAGCAGGAATAGGGTTCGCATTGGCGATCCCCGCGCTGGCATGGGCTGCGGATACCGCGCCGAGCCTGGCTACGCAGACCACGCTGTCCGCGGAGACTCGCGATCAGGGCGGACGCACCCAAGCGACTCTGGCCGTCGCTGTTACCGGTGCCGATGGCCTTCCCGCCACTGGCGCTGTTGCTATCGAGGACCACGGCAAGCAGATCGCGGGCGTGGCGCTTGACGCGCAAGGTCAGGCCAAACCAGTGATTAGTCTGGCTGCCGGAGCCCACAATCTGCGCGCCGTCTACCAGGGCAATACGACGCATCAGGCATCAAGCTCGGATTTCTCCGGAGTTCATGGCATGACCGCCAGCAGCCCTGCCACGAATTACGCGGTTGCCGCATCGCCGGCTACGCTGTCGCTGACCCCCGGAAATTCCGGCAATGTTACGGTCACGGTGACGCCCTCGGCCTCGTTTATTGCTTCCCTGGGCGGCAATCCAGGCTTCATCACCATCTCCTGCTCGGGATTGCCCGATCAGGCCTCCTGCACCTCTACGCCGGAGACGGTCGAGATTCTTCCCTCCACAACCACAGCGACCAGCAACATGGTTTTTGTGACGGAAGCAACATCGGGCATGGTTCGCCCGCTCCAGCATTCCGGTTCCATTGCCTGGGCCTTTCTGCCTGGCGCTTTGGGCTTTGCTGGCCTTGCGTGGTGTGGACGCCGCCGCCGCTGGTTGAGTCGTGTTTCGCTGGTAGCCTTGGTGGGCATCTTCACCATGCTGGGTACGACCGGCTGCAATCCGCGCTACGACTACCTCAATCGCGGCCCGGTCACCAACCCCGCCACTCCGGCCGGGACTTATACCGTGACCATTGCTGCTCAGTACAACAACGGCGTCACCGCCACCACGGAAACCACCACCATGGCGCTGACCGTACAGTAAGCGCCGACAGGTCCGATGAATCACTGGCATTCTCTTCCCGCCGAAATCTTCACGCTGGTAGAGAATGCCCCGGCCTCGGTCCTGCTACACAGCGCCGCTCCCAACGGCAACTCGCGATACTCCCGCCTCTTTACTACCCCCTTTAAAATCCTTGCAGCCTGCCAGCCGAATGAGATTCCTGTGCTTTTTGACGGGATCGAAGAGGCGATTGGCCACGGCTTCTATGCCGCGGGGTACTTTGCCTACGAAGCCGGCAGCGCCTTTGAACCCGCCGCCGCGCAGCAACAGAGCAGGGAAGGGCAGCCACTGGCGTGGTTCGGACTCTATGAGCGCTGCCTTCTCTTCGACCACATTACGGGCGCCTTCGTCGGGGATGAGCCGGCTGGGCTGGAATCTGTACGGACAAATGATGCAGGTAAAGAAAAATTGCCAGCTGTTGTTCATTTCGATCTCAGTGAAGTCGAATACGCCCAGCGCATCGCCGCCGTTCATGAGTGGATTCGCTCAGGCGACATCTATCAGCTCAACTTCACCATGCCGCTCCGCTTCACGGCAGAGGAGAGTGCTGCCGAGCTGTATGAGACGTTGATACGCCGACAGCCGGTCGAGTATGCGGCATTTCTTCACTGCCAGTCCGGAAAGCACATCCTCTCGTTTTCGCCGGAGCTTTTTTTTCGTTTGGAAGAGGACGGCTCTTCGCGCCACATGGTCACCCGCCCCATGAAGGGCACCGCGGCCCGTGGCCGCACCACGGCAGAAGATCGAGCGCGAGCCGAGTGGCTGCGCAGTGATCCCAAGAATCGCGCGGAAAACCTCATGATCGTGGATCTTCTGCGTAACGATCTTGGGCGTTTGTGCCGCTTTGGCAGCGTGCAAGTAGAAGATCTCTTTGCCGTCGAAAGGCACCCCACGCTGTGGCAGATGACTACGACGGTGCGCGGGGAAGTCCGTACTGATGTCGGACTCTGTGGACTCTTTCGCGCCCTCTTTCCCTGCGGCTCCATTACCGGAGCGCCCAAGGTTCGCGCGATGCAGCTGATAGCCCGGTTGGAAGCCGAACCGCGCGGCGTTTATACCGGCGCAATCGGCTTCTTCTCCAAACAGGAGACCGTCTTCAGCGTCGCCATTCGCACGGTGGAGATGGAGGCAGGCAAGGGAAAGATGGGCGTAGGTAGTGGCATCGTCATCGACTCCGAGGCCGGCGATGAATATCGCGAATGTCTCTTGAAGGCGGAGTTTCTAACAGGACGGCCAAGCAAAAGGCCCTGCTCTGCAGAGGACTTTCAACTGGTGGAAACGCTCCTCTGGCGCGGTGGCTATCCCCGCCTGGAACTGCATCTGGACCGACTGCAAGACTCCGCGGAATACTTCGGATTTTCCTGCGACCTGGATGAAGTGCGATCAACATTGCTGGAATATGCCGTCAGGCTCAATGCACCGCAGCAACCCCATAAGATTCGACTTCTTCTGGGCAGGGAGGGAAGATGTAGCCTCACTTCAGAGGCGCTATCGGAAGATTCTTTGGGTTTACAGGCTGCCCCTGTCCGTCTCCAGATTGCGATGCAGCGCACCGACGCCAGCGACCCCATGCTCTTTCACAAAACGACCAGCCGACCGATCTATGCGGAAGCGCTGAAAGTCGCCCGGCAATCCGGCTACGATGATCTTCTCTTTTTCAATCAGCGGGGCGAACTCACAGAAAGCGCGATCGCCAATGTCTTTGTTGAGAATGATGGGCGTCTGCTTACGCCGCCGATTAAGTGTGGATTGCTGGCCGGAGTGGAACGCCGCCATCTGTTGGCTACACAGTCCAATATGGAAGAGCGGGTCTTGACTGTAGACGATCTGCACAACGCCAATGCGATCTATCTGGCCAATGCCGTCCGCGGCTTACGTCGCGCTGTTCTCGTTGACGCAGCAAAACCGAAGGCCGTTGGCCGCTCCGCAGGTGCTTAGCCTAGCGAGGCCTTAACCAACTCCGTCGCGCGCTGATACGAACCGAGGTCGAAGACCTGTGTGTATCCCAGCCTTTGCAGCTTCTTCTGCGCCAGGTTGCTACGCATGCCACTATGGCAATGCAGCAGCAGCGGCGTGCGCTTGTCATGAACCCGATTCGGCAGCAGACTCTCTATTTCGCTGTGTGGCATGTTGATCGCGCGCGGCAGATGGCCGGAGGCAAACTCGGAGTGGCTGCGCACGTCCACGAGCAGCGCGCCACGTTTGAGAAGTTCGATTGCGTCGCGCTCCGGCACCTGCGTGGAGCGCTTCATCCAAAGAAAGACTGCGATGACTGCAAGAATAGGTAGAACGATCGTCCATTGCATTGCAAAACCTCGTTACACCTTGGCAACTTCTACCAGTGCCGAATAAAAGGTAGCACCTCCACCCATGTCGGTGAGTCGCTCACTGGTGAGGGCGTTGACGGTGTTGCCGTCCTCATTGAACTTGGCCCAGTCCATGTGGGCTGCAACCACGCCTGGAGGAACACTGCCGTTGACCAGCGCCGTCAGTCGCAGTCTACCGCGCTGGTTCCATACTTGTACAAGATCGCCGTCGGCAATGCCGCGGGAGTCCGCGTCCTGCGGGTGCATTTCCAGCCGCTGGCTGGTGCGCGCCTCCATCTTGCGATGGCCCTCCAGATGAGTAAAGGTGGAATTCATGTAGTTGTCGGCCTTGCGACCCAAAAATTCCAGCGGAAAATGCTCCGCGCCGTTTCCCCAGCGGGATTCGATGGGCGGTTGAAAAGACGGGGTCCCGTCCAGACCCTGCGCCGCCAGGGTCTCAGAAAAGAACTCGATCTTGCCGGTAGGTGTGGGAAGCGATCCAGTCGAGTTGGGTCTTTGGGAAAACGGCAGAAATGGGTTGGTTTCCGGTTCCTGGTGCGTTTTGAGGGGAAGACGGCCCATTTCGCGCAGCGCATCGAAGGTGATGTGCTCCATGCCGGGATTGGTCGAAAAACCATCGGTGCCAAGGCCCAAGGCCTGCTCAATGAGCTGCTCTGGAGTATCGCGGAAACAATCTTCCGTGAAGCTCATCTGCTGTGCCAACTGGCCGAAGAGCCAGACGTTGGAGCGCGCTTCACCGGGAGGCTCGATGGCCTGTTGGGAGAGCTGGACGTAATAGTGCCCGTAAGCGCCCTGAAGGTCGGTGTGTTCCAAAAAAGTAGTGGCGGGCAGGATGTAATCGGCATAATCCGTGGTGTCGGTAAAGAAGAGGTCGTGTACCACCGTGAAGAGATCCGGACGCATCAAGCCGCGCCGCACCGCGTTCTGATTGGGCGCAACTGCCGCCGGGTTGGAGTTATAGACGAAGAGGGCGTGAACCGCAGGCCCATCAGTGCCTTCCTGTTCCCTGTTCCCCGTTCCCTGATCCCTGACCACCAGCGTCTTCCCTAGCTCCGACATATTGACCAGCCGTGCCTTGCGTCCCAGCGGTGAAGCAAGAGCCAGGTCGGGGCGCTCCAGGGCCTGCGCGTTCCATGCAAATGCGCCGGATGTGGAAAGCTGAGCGCCTCCGCCGCGATGCTTCCAAGCACCGGTCAATGCCGGCAGCATGGCGATGGCCTGCACGGCAGCGCCGCCGTTTTCGACGCGCTGTACTCCGTAGTTCAGGCGCAGAGCTGTGGGAATGGTCGTAGCATATTCGCGAGCCAGTTGCTCAACCTCTGTCGCAGTCATTCCCGTCCAGGCTGCGACTCTTTCAGGCGTGTACTCGCGTGCCCTCTCGGCCAGTCGGTCGATGCCGTGGGTCATGGCGGCGATATAAGCACGATCTTCCAGGCCCTCGTTGAGAATCACATGCATCATACCCAGAGCCAGAGCCACATCGGTGCCGGGGCGAATCGGAATATGCCAGTCTGCCAGCGCAGCAGTTCTGGTGCGATAGGGATCGATGACGATCAATCGCGCCCCATTGCGACGAGCCTGCTCAACCTGCGGCCACAGATGAATGTTGTTTCCGTGGATATTTGCGCCCCAGGCCAGTACCAGCCTGGCAAAGTGAAAGTCCTCGGTGGGTGTGCCCAGCTTTTTACCGTAGACCAGATTCCAAGCGACTCCGCCGGCTTCGGCACAAATCGTCCGGTCCAGCTGACATGCACCCAGACGATGAAAGAAGCGGCGGTCCATCGAGCCGTAGCCCAACACGCCGATGGTTCCGGCATAGCTGTAGGGGAGGATCGACTCGGGCCCATAGCGGTCGGAGGTTTCCTGGAGTTTGGCCGCGATGGCCGTCAATGCTTCATTCCAACTGACGCGCTCGTAGGCATCCATCTCGCGGCCACGTTCCAGCGATCCCTTTGCCACGCCTGCTTTGCGCCGCAGCGGATAAAGTATCCGCTCTGGCGCATAAACCCGGTCGAGATATCTGGCCACTTTGCCGCACAGGAATCCCTGAGTTACCGGGTGCGAAGGATCTCCAGCGACCTTGACCGCTCGGCCTGTCTTATCGACCGATACCAATACAGCACAAGAGTCAGGGCAGTCGTGGGAGCAGACAGCGTGCACGACGCGTAAGGGATTTTCTGCGGAGTGAGCGGCAGCCGACATGCTGCCATTGTAAGCGCAACTCAAACCCACTGAACCAGAGGCTGTTCCCATACGGCGCGTTTACAGCAACATCGTGCCCTTTCAAAACCCTCACCTCACCACTGCGCTTGTCTCAAGCGATTTTCTTGCTTCCCAAATTGGAGTCAGGCACCGCTGAATCTGCTCGTTCATTTACTTCACCCTGTCGCCGCGGAGCATACTAGGGGACAATCGTGGCTGGCGTCTGTTGACGCGCCAGCACACTCCTGTACACTGGACGCGCCATGAGTTGCCTCTTCTGCAAGATCGTCGATGGGAGCATCCCATCCTCCACCGTCTATGAAGACGATAAGTGCTACGCCTTCTCCGATATCCACCCGCAGGCTCCGGTGCATGTGCTGATTGTTCCCCGGGACCACTTTGGCTCCATGGCCGATTGCCTGCATAGCGATAGTCCTCTGCTGGGCCATCTTCTCTGGGCGGCAACGCAAATCGCCGAGCAGAAGGGCCTTGAAAAGGGCTATCGTGTAGTGATCAACACCGGTGAAGACGGCGGCCAGACGGTCGAGCATCTTCATGCACACCTGCTCGGCGGACGGCCTATGGCCTGGCCTCCAGGATAAAACCTTCCCTTGCACAAAGGGCGCTCCCAGTCGGGAGCGCCCTTTGTGCAGTTCTTACCCTCACCTTACACAGGCTGCGGATAATTGTCTTCTTCTTCTTCCAGGCCATAACGACGCAGAAGGTTGGGCAGGGTCTGCGAGAATGCGGAGCGCGGCATCACAGTGTCGCAACCGGCCTCGATGGCCTTCAGCTTCAGATCGCCTTGCAGATGCGAGAGGAAGCCAACAATCGAGGTCGCCTTCTTCAGCTTGGTCTTCAATTTTGGAATCAGCGTCATCGGCTTGGCGTTGACGTTGTTCAGATCAAAGACCAGCAGTGCGGGACGTTCGCCTTCAGGCATTGCGGTCAGGCGCGCCAACACTTCCTTGTCGCCCTTCACAAACTCCACCTTCACGCCCAACTTGCGGGCTGTCTCCTGAATCTTGGCCATGAAGAACAGGTCTTCGATAAAACAGAAGATGCGGGTTACGGTACCTTCGCGCACTGCGATAGTCGGCGAGGGGGTGAAGTCGTCCTGATAGTTGACGCCTCTGCCATTGCCGCCGAGCTGAACGGTAGAGGGCGGGCCGTCGGCAATGTTGCCGTTGGCGATACGGTAGCTGTGGTCCATGGGACCAACAAACTCACGCGGACCCTTCTGCCTGCTGCTGCCGCCACCGCCTGTGCTCCTGCGCTTGCCCTGGGTGGGAGTGACGAAATTGTTACCGGGCGATGCAGCGGGGGCCGAGCTCTTTTGAAAGGTCTTTTGCTTCTTCTTGCGGCCTTGCTGCTGATCGCCCTGCCGAGGTGCGGCGGGACGGGGCTTGCGGGCCTGAGAGGTGGCTTGGACAGCGGGCGGAGCAGACTGTGGTACTGGCTGCGGCAAGGGCGCCGCGGTCTGCTGCGGTTGCTGTGCCTGGGTTGCGCCCGTCGGTGCGCTCTTGTTCTTGCGGCGGCGCCGGCGGCGCCGATGCCCCTGCGACTGTCCCGGGCCTGCGGCCGAGGACGGCTCCAGATCAGACTGGGGCTGCGTCGATTCTGTCGTCATGCTTGTACTTCCTGGCACGTTGGTCGAGCGTGCATTGGTTTTAAGGCCTTTTCACCGAAACGGTGGTTCTCTTGCCGTTTGATACTACGTCGCTCCCTGCCGGGTGCGACGACGCGAAGACTATGGCCTACTCTTGAAGATCAGTGAAAATACTTGAAAGCAGTTTCAGGCTTGCCGTAGCTGCCTTCGTCCGCGGGGCTCGCCAAGAGTTCAAGCCGGTGCGGTTTATACAATCTGCGTTTCAGTAACATTAAAGCAGTGATCCTAGTTCCTGCCTGACGCCGTTCCCATCAAAATTGCCGCCAGTTCCAGCCAGAATTTCCTTGTTTATCAAAGACCTAGAGTCAAAGTCAGGAAACGCGACAGCCGGGGCCATTGCAGGATGGAGAGTGCATTGTGGGGAGCCGAACTCCTCGCGCAAGCTACCCTCTTCCCAGGGGCTGTTCCCTATCGCACACGGTAGCCTGTGACAGCTTTCTCCGGTTGCCAATATGGATAGGATACGGCCTGTGGATTCGTCAGGTAATGCCCTTCCTATGAGAACCCTTATCGCCTGCAGCCGATTGATTGAGCCTGTGCGACAGGTGTTCCTTGCTTGCGGCGAGCTTGCACTGCCCGTTTCGGGTAGCCCGCATCAGCCGCTTGATAGGCAAATCTGATAGTACAGCGTAGAAGCGACGCTGGCAAGTGGAAGCCACAAACGCACAAAACGCCATCCCTTGCGGGAATGGCGCATTGCTGTTTTGCGCTGGCACTGGCATCCAGCTCTATTTGTGGTCGGCGGTATAGTCCACCGTACCTATTGCAGTTGCGCCGAGCCGGTTTCCCTTTTTAAGGGCCGCGTCGATGGCGGAGTCTCTTGCCGGGCGTCTGCTTATTTTCTTTGAGCGGCGGGATCGTTGCCCTGCCGTTCATCATCACTGGCGCTTATCTATATGCAATCCATGTGCCAAAGTGTTTTTTCTAGTGTTTACAACGAGATACGAAAGAGCACTGGTGGGATGTATATGGAAATCAGTAGCGCGAGAGGGGGTAATTCCTGGAAACCATGGACCGGCCTCCATCCAGCCGCAAAAAAATGCCCAGAGGCGGCGAACGCCACTTCCAGGGAAGTGGCGTCTCGATTCTCTGCGCTGGTCACTGGCCTCCCAGCATCTTTTTGGCCGGCGGTGTCTTCCACCGTGCCTACTCTAAACTTTCCCGGCCGGTCTACCCTTGTTGGGGTTGCTCATGGCTTCGGCTCTTGCCGGGCGTTTTCTGGTGGCTGCTCTGGATGGTTCCAGCAGCCGTACATCACTGGCTGCCTATCTATATGCAATCCCCATGCCAAAGTGTCGAGTGTTTGCTTTCAGTGGTTTGGCGTGAGTGCGATGTGGGATCTTTGTGGTTTACGGAAGAAAGATCTGCAAAAAATCCCGAAAAGCATAGAAAATGTCAGAAAGATGAGAGCAAATTCGTCTAATGTTGGCACTGCAGGCAAAAATGAGTTCCCCTACCTGCAACGATCACTCGCTGAATGGGGCTCTGACAGCTTCGGCACGGTTCGCCGGTACGCAGATAAACGCAATGCTGCAACTGATAGAAGCCCCGTACACCGTTGGCGTCCACGTAATCAGAGACCGAAGAGCCGCCCAAACGGATGGAGTCCTCCAGCACCTGGCGCAATGCGAGGCGCAGACGCTCCAGTTCCGCCAGCTTCAACCGACCGGCCATGCGCCGCGGGCGAATTCCGGCGTGAAAGAGGCTCTCGTCGGCATAGATGTTGCCGACACCGGAGAGCAGGGACTGATTGAGCAGGGCGGCCTTGATGACCAGTTTGCGTCCGCGGAAGAGTGCTGCAAATTCATCCTTGCCAATCAACAGCGGATCGGCGCCTGCTGCCTGAAAGCTCTCCGAGCGATTTAGATCGCGAAATTCCAGTCTGCCAAAGCGCCGCGGGTCCACAAACCGCAGTTCCCGGCCACTGGCCAAAGTCAGGCGCGCATGGGTGTGTACAACGACAGGGGCATCGGCGGTGGTGACCAGCAGTCTCCCTGTCATTCCCAGATGCACGATCCACTGTGCTGTCGGAACGAGACTGTCGTTGTCCTTGTTGTCTTTGGACTTTGCCCGGGCTTTGACCGGTTTCTCCGGTCCCAGTTCGCAGACGATGTGTTTGCCGGTACGATGCACTCCAAGCAGAAACAATCCATCCAACCGTTGGGCCTGTATCGCGGCAGGGGTTTTGAAGGGTTCATGGTGCGAACCAAACCAGACTGCGTCGATCCGCTCACCACGCACCCGCTGATCGACGCCACGGGCTACAGTCTCAACCTCTGGCAGTTCCGGCATCGGTCTATTGTAGAGTCTTTCTCTCTTTAAGCGTGAATGGGCTATTGCGCCGGACATGAAATGCAAACCCGGTGAAGCTCTCGCGAGGGCTCCACTGCGTGAAAACCGGAGCAAACAGCTTAACCATGGTTCTCAGCCCAATCGTCATCTTCCTCGGCCGCCTGCGCGCGCATCACGCTCCACTTTTCCAGGTAGAGAATGCCCAGAACCATGCCGACAACAAAGATGCTGACAGAAATGTCTTCAATCATGCTCAGTTGCCGGTCTTCCTCTTTTGTTTGGTAGACAACATTGCCATGAACGCTGCGCGGAACCATGCGCATCTCCTGAGGGTCGGGCGCGCTTGGCAGGGTGTTCAGGTATTGTGTCGAGATCATGGCAGAGAAAATCAGGCCAGCCAGGCCGGGCAAGAGTAACAAGAGCGAAAAAAACTTAAGATTCCCCAACTGTGAATGGGTCATCCGTCCGACCTCTGCGTAGAATCAAATCCATTCCTTTGGGTCAAAGCACACTCTCCGCTTGCTCTGTGCTCCCATTCCAAAAGAATGGTACACGTCTTCTCGCGTTAGTCCGGTGAATTGCTCACTGCATCTCTGCGTCACAGGCGACTGATTCACGGCTGGATCAATATTCTGAAACACGCTGCGGACTGGGAAAGATGCGAACAGTAAATTCCTTCAGCAGTGTAAGAGAATGCTTGAAGTAACAAGTGTACATAGAAATAAAGTAACAAATGGACAATTTATGGTCACTTTTGAGGGGGTACTTATGGGGGCAAGGAATAGCATTGCATTGCCAAAAGAGTGAGCAGGATCGCGGAGAGCGGTTATTTGCCTGCTCTAGGCTCGCGGATACGACTGGCCTCAAAGCTGACGATCTTCCATGCGCCTCGGGGATCTCGAACATAGACGCGGGTATAGCGGAAGCTACCGGATATTTCACCTTCTGATTTCGTAGCGTTGACTGTAGCCTGGGAGGTGACCAGCGCGGTGGCGCCATAGAAGCGCACCTTGCGGTCCGAAAGTTCCAGTGAGTTGAAATGAATTCGCCCACTGCTCAGATTGGCTAGAGTCTGCTCCTTATTTTGCAGGGTTCCGGAGGCAGTAATCGCCATATAGTCGTCCGCAAGCAGAGATTCCAGAGAGGCTGAGTCAGCGTTGAGTACCGCTTTTCGCCACATCTCCTCAAGCTGATCGATCTCAAGGCGGCTCTCATGTTTTTGAGCCCTATGCATTCCACCCGGCTGCTGCGCGACGGCAGAGGGTCCGCCGATGGCGCAAAGCAGCATGAGAGGCAACAAAATGTGCAGGAACTGCAAACTGCGCTTGCGAATCGGCATCGGAAAACTCATCACGGAAACCCGTATCTGCGTATCGGATGGTAGCGCCAGCGAGGCGCATCGGTCAATTCATTTCCCGTGCCGCAACCAGACGAAAGAGCCTATTTTGCTACTCGCCCAGCGCCATGCCCGCATGGGGAAAGTCTGCGGCGGGTATCAATCCTTAAACCAACGCTTCGAGATCTTCCCGACTCCGCTCGCGCATCTTCTGATAAAGCCCACCAACAGCGAATTGTTTGAAATGCGTCGATTCATGGTGAGCAGCCAGAGCGGCGGCATCACGATACTGCTCGTAGATCAAAACAGAGTCCGGATCCCCTTCGACGCGATGAGGAATGTAGCTGACGCATCCCGGCTCCAGGCGCGAGGCGGTAGCCAGTTGACGCAGGGTCTCGGCGATATCGTCGCGATCTTCGGGGGCAAACTTCAGGCGTACAGCAAAGCTGATCATGGGGGTTCCTTGGGAGTGGGGCGGTTGTCCGCCCCGTAGGTTTTATCAGTTTACGCGTGGATGCTTTCCAGTGCGGAGGCGAACTCCGGCAGGACCATCGTCTGATCCCGATCCGGACCAGTGGAGACCATACCGATACGGGCGCCGCACTCCCGCTCCTGGAAGCGAAGATATTCCTTGGCGGCCTGGGGCAGTTTGTCGAAGTCTGTAATGCCCTCGGTCGAGCTCTGCCAGCCCTTGAGCGTGGTGTAAACCGGCTTGATCGACTCCAGACCATGGACATCGGCCGGAACCTCGTCGGTCTTTTTGCCGTCGATCTCGTAGCCCACGCAGATGGGAATCTCCGCCAACTCGTCCAGTACATCCAGCTTGGTAATCACCAGCCACTCGGTGCCGTTGATCTGATTGGAGTAGCGCAGCAACGGCAGATCGAGCCAGCCGCAACGGCGACGCCGGCCGGTGACCGCGCCAAATTCGTTGCCCCGAGCTTGCAAGTGATCGCCGGCCCCGCCAAAGATTTCGGTGGGGAAGGGGCCTTCGCCGACGCGGGTCACATAAGCCTTGGTCACGCTGATGACCGTGCCGATGTCCGTCGGTCCCAAGCCGGTTCCGGTGGATGCGCCGCCCGCCGCCGCCGAAGAGGAGGTGACGTACGGATAGGTGCCATGGTCGATGTCCAGCATGGTTCCCTGCGCACCCTCGAACATCACACTGCCGCCCTCGGCAAGGATGGAAGAAAGCAGGCGACCGGTATCGGCCACATAGGGACGAATCTGCTCGGCTGCGGCCGCGTATTCATCAAAAATCTTGTTTGGTTCCAGCGGGTCGGTGCCAAAGAGAGCGTGCACAATCGCGTTCTTCTCGGCGCAGGCAGCCTCGATGTGGGCCTTGAGCAGCTCAGGGCGCAGCAGATCGACCATGCGCAGGCCGCCCCGTGACATCTTGTCCTCATAGGCCGGGCCAATGCCCTTGCTGGTGGTGCCGATCTTCTTGCGTCCCGGCGCGCTCTCGGCGGCCAGTTCGATCATGCGGTGATAGGGCAGAATAACCTGCGCCCGGTTGGAGACAAAAAGCCGACCCTCGATGTCGATCTTGAGGTCGCGCAGCTTGTTCAGCTCCTTGAGAAAGAAGACAGGGTCCAGCACGACGCCATTGCCGATCACGTTCTTGCAGCCGGGCTGCAGGACGCCGCAGGGCATCAGCTGCAGCACGAACTTCTGGTCGCCGTGAATGACCGTGTGGCCGGCGTTGTGTCCACCGGCGTAGCGCGCCACGGCCGAAAACCGTTCGCTGAGTACGTCTACAATCTTGCCCTTGCCCTCGTCGCCCCACTGGGCGCCCAGAACTACCGCCGATTTTGCCCGCATATCGTTCCCCACTTTTGGAGTTGCCGAACTCAGCTACTGTGGATGCTGTTCTCCGCGGCTGATCTGCACGCAGAGAAACCCCGGCCCTGGCAGCTCTCTAGCGAAGAACAGCCCCCAGCCCAGGTTTCCAGATGAAGACGCAGATCCAACATCATGCGCCATGATCGATGATAAACCCTGAGCCGGTTTGCCGCCGTCTTGGGAGGCGATTGCTCAGGGCAAACGCATCAAGAAACGACAAGGCCGTTGTTAGAGATAACCAATCCAAAGTGGCGGAGTCGATCAAGGGCTTCTGGAGGTATTCCCGCGCCCATCCGGCCGCCTAGAGGCCTACGCTGTATGTTGAAAGCGTTGAAAAGGGCCATGGACGCATCACTCTATGAGAGAGGGGTTTCCTCAATGAAAGAGTTTTAGCCGCTCCATCGTTTAAATTCAGTGAGATAAATATTTTATAGGGGGGTAGGGGGCAGGCATCCGAGAAGAAAGATTGGTTGTGCTCACTCCGCCCAAGTGCTGGGAACACCCCTGATTGCATTGTGCGCCAAGGATGGAAAATGAACGGCAATCTGCGCGGAAAAATCTTGGTGGTCTCCAGTTTCACGGAGGCGCATTCCTTTGGAAAGGGGGGCGTGGAACTACCCATTCCACATGCGATTGCTCAGGGCGATTGCTGACTGTCGGGGCAGCAGAATCCGTCAATAATCCGAAAGCTGACGTGTTCAAGTGTGGTGTCTCAGAAGTACTTGATAAAAGAGAATGGTCATTCTGAACAAAGCGAAGGATCGGCATTTTGTAACTCTCACAAAACGCGGGTACTTCGACTGCGTTTGGCAGCAAACCACCCCAGCGGGCAAAAATCACCCGCCGGGGACCCCGGTCACGTGCCAAACTTCGCTCAGCGACATGTGTTTGGGTGCGAATTTCAGAGACATGACACTAGGAGCGCATTACGAGATCCACTTCAGCAGACGGATCACACCCATCGAAGCTGGCTTGCGGTGCGCGGAGACGTCGGTGCGGGCGGCGATTTCGGCGCGATTCTGAGAGTAGTACGCATATGCCTTGAGCAGCATCTGTTCGTTGGTCAGCGTCGGCTGCCAGCCGAGACGTTCTTTGATGCGCGCGGTGTCAAAGGTAAAGCTCTCGGCGATCATCTTGTAGTGGTAGGGGCCCAGCGGCGAGATGTGCAGCTTATGGGCCAGCATCATGGCGGCGATGGTCGGCCCCTTGGGCAGAGAACGCACTCTGGAGCGGCTGCCCGAGGCGCGAATCACCGCTTCATAGACCGCGCGCATGGACTTCACATCGTCCGAGCCGATGTGAAAGAGGTCGGACTTGCCGTAACTGGCGGCCTGAATGCAAGCCGTGGCCAGATCATCGGCATAGATGAACTGGTAGCGATTGTCGCCCTGACCCACCACCCAAACCGTCTTGTGATCGTCGATGAACTCATAGAGGATAGCCAGTAGACCGAGTCTGCCGGCGTCCATTATCGTGGGGCAGCGCAGGATGACCACATCTAGGTCGCTGGTGAATTCCTGCAGAAGCTGCTCGCCGGCCAGCTTGGACTTGCCGTATAGCTCGACCGGAGCGGGAGAGTCGCGCTCTTCGCTGACCGGATGGCCGAGGTTGGCGGCCCACAGGCAGTTCGAGGAGATGAAGACGAAGGGGCGCACTCCGGCAGTACGGGCAGCCTCGGCCAGGAGCCGGGTAGCGTCTACATTGGAGGTCCAGAGCAGGTGCTCGTCGAGCTTCATGCCGTGAGCCAGTTGCGCGGCCACATGGTAGACGGCGTCGAAGCGGTGTTGGGCAAAGGTGCGGCTGAGGAGCGCGGCGTCGCGCAGATCGCCCTGAATGCTGAGGAGCCCTTCGATCTGGTCCTCATCGTGTTCCAGATCGATGTTGACTACGGTGTTGCCCTCGCGCAGCAGCCTGCGTTTGAGAACTCCGCCAAAAAAACCCGATGCGCCAGTGACAAGAACGTGTGCCATACCACGAGAATTATAGGGGTTGACGGTGAGAGCCAACATTGTCCTCGCTAGCGATGCCAGGGCAATTGCATTTGAAATTGACCGGCGAGGGTCTTCTTGACCAGATAAGTAATCTGGATGTTTTGGGAGGGGGCAGGGGCATCAATGCCCCTGCCCCCTCCAGGCAAAGCCCAAACAAAAGGGAGCGATCAGGTAAAGATGCAAATCCGATTGCCCTGCTAGCGAGGCCCATCTTGTCGCCAGGTGCGATGATCGACGATTGCGCAGTCGACCTTGTGCGGGCTAGTATTCCTCTGGAAACGTTATCAAGAATATGAAAAGGATTGAATAATGCGCCTGTTTGCTTCGCTATCCCTCTTCGTCCTCACCCTAGGCTCTTTTACTGTTGCATCTCCGATTTTGGCCCAGACTCACATGCCGCCCAGTGCCCAGAACTCGGCTGCCGCCAATGCGCAAGCCGCGGAACAAGGCCAGGCCGCTGGGCAAGGTGCAGCACCAGCCAGTGGAGCCACCCAGTTTCAGGACCCGGCTCCGCAACGCACGGCTGCGCGCGCACCGCAACCGGTTGCTTTGACGCCGCCGATGGGATGGAACAGTTGGAATTACTTTGCCGGCAGGGTGGATGACAAGGCGATCCGTGACGCCGCCGACCAGTTGGTGGCCACTGGAATGAAAGGTGCAGGGTACGTCTACGTCAACATTGACGATACCTGGGAGGGCGAGCGGGACGCGCGTGGCGTTCTGCACCCCAACGCCAAATTCCCCAACATGAAAGCGCTGGCTGACTACGTCCACTCCAGAGGGCTGAAGATCGGCATCTACTCCTCGCCCGGCGCCAAGACCTGCGGCGGCTATGCCGGCTCTCTGGGCCATGAAGAGCAGGATGCCAAGCTCTATGCCTCCTGGGGCATCGACTATCTGAAATATGACCTGTGCAGCTTTATCCCCGACGTGATGGAGAAGCAGTCCGACAAGGCGCAGCAGATGAAGCTCATGCAGGCGGCCTACGAGAAGATGCATCAGGCGCTGGCCTCAACCGGACGGCCTATCGTCTACTCCTTCTGCCAGTATGGCTGGGACGCGGTGTGGGAGTGGGGCCCGTCGACGGGCGGCAATCTGTGGCGCACTACGGGCGACATCACTCCTGACTGGGACCGCATGTACGCCATTTGGAGCCAGCAAGCGGGGCTGGAGAGGTACGCAGGGCCCGGCCATTGGAACGATCCCGACATGCTCGAAGTGGGCAACGGCAAGCTCTCTTACAACGAAAACAAGGTGCACTTCTCGATGTGGGCGATGCTGGCCGCGCCGCTGCTTGCGGGCAACGATCTGCCCAACATGAAGCCGGAGGTCAAGGAGATCCTGACCAACCGCGAGGTCATCGCCATCGACCAGGACCCGCTGGGCCGTCAGGCAACGCATCTGTACTCGGAGGGCGAAGTCGAGGTCTGGGCGCGCCCACTCGCCGGCGGTGCGGTGGCCATGGCTATCGTCAACGTGGGCAGCGACCGCTACTCCACCCATCCCTTCCACCTGAACCTGAGCCGGATTGGCCTGCATGGGCCGCAGCAGGCGCGGGATCTGTGGACAGGCAAGAGTATCGAACTCACCGATGGCATGGCGTTGGAGTTGCCCACCCATGATCTGCTGCTGGTGAGGATTGATGCGCCGAAGAAGTAGTTCTTCGAAAATCGGAAGCTGTTCATTCACTCAATAAGGACCGTCATTCTGAACGCAGTGAAGGACCTGCATTGATTCGGGTTCAAAATGCAGATTCTTTGCTTCGCTCAGAATGACGGTGACCGAGAATACGAGAGTTTAAAAACTTCAGAATGCCTGCCCCAGCACCACCGCAAACCACCCCTGCTTATCCGTCCAGGTTTTTTCCGGGGCAAAACCCGTGGAGCGGAGCGCTTCCTCGGCCTGGCCGGGACGGTATTTATAGCTGTTCTCGGTGTGAATCGACTCACCCTCGGTGAAGTCCGCAATGAGGCCGAGTGCGGCAATCTTCACCGACTGCTGGACAAGGCTGACCAGATGCATCTCCATGCGGGATTTTTGCTGGTTCCAGAGGGCGCGATGTGCAAAGTTGTTGGGGACAAAGTCAGCGCCCAACTCGCGGTTAAGCCGGACCAGTAAATTGAGGTTGAAGTCTGCTGTTATGCCTGCCGCATCGTTGTAGGCCGGCAGCAGGATGGACTCCGCTTTGACCAGATCGACGCCCAGCAGCAGGCTGTCGCCAGGGGCGAGCGCGGAGCGAACCTGCCTGAGCAGCGCAGCGGCTTCGTCCGGATCGAAGTTGCCGATGCTGGAGCCGATGTACAGGATCAGCCGCCGCTCCTCGCCGCTGTGAGGCTGAAGGAGCAAGGCGCGGGTGTAGTCCTCAACCAGAGGGGCGACACGCACGCTGGGAAGCTCGGCTTCGATGCGAGTTTTCGCTGCCTGCAATGCGGTTGCTGAGACGTCGACGGGTTCATAAAGTACCGCGTCTTGGCGTTCGATGGCAGCAGCCAGCAGCAGGCGGGTCTTGTCAGCGGAGCCCGCGCCCAGTTCGGCGATGCGCAGAGGCTTTGTTTGGGCTGCCGCGGCGATCATTGCCGGGGCGTGTTGCTGAAAGATGGCGCGCTCGGTGCGGGTCAGGTAGTACTCCGGCAGCTCGGTGATCTGCTCGAAGAGCCGCGAACCAGCCTCGTCGTAGAAGAGCCAGGGCGGCAGACGCCTGGGGCTGGCGGTGAGTCCAGTGCGTACGGCGGCGGCGATTTTGTCCAGTTCAGGATTTTTCATGCAGTGGCAGTTTTAGCTGGGTAAAATTCCGCAAAAAGCAGGTCCTTCGCTATGCTCAGGACGACATATCTTTGATTTTCAAGGGCCTTGATAGAAATCAAACAACAGCAAGGCGAATTCCGGAGAACTGCCAACGGGTTTCCGGTGCAAAGAAATTGCGGTAGCTGGAGCGAATGTGTTCGCTGGGAGTGACGCAAGAGCCTCCGCGCAGCACCATCTGGCCGCTCATGAACTTGCCGTTGTACTCGCCCAGCGCGCCCTCCGGAGCTTTAAAGCCGGGATAGCCCAGATAGGCGCTGGAAGTCCACTCCCAGCAGTCGCCGAAGAGCTGAGCGATCTCCGCTGGTGCGGGCGCGGCCCCGTTTCCGGGATGATCCGGCGTGGATTGTTTGGCGACGGAAGAGGGATCGCTCGATGCCAGCGGTGCGGGCAGCAGCCGCTCGGTGTGCAGCAGGTTGCCCTGAATGGGGTGCTTCTCGGCGGCAACCTCCCACTCCAGTTCGGTGGCCAGACGGCATCCGGCCCAGCGGGCGTAGGCATCGGCCTCGAAGAAGCTGATGTGGCTCACGGGAGTGTCTTTTACCCGGCTGAGCGGCAGTTCGCCGCGAAGAGTGAAGACGGTCCGGCGATCGTCGCTGCCCGACCAGTAGAGGGGAGCGCGCCAGTTGTGTTCCTGGATGGCATCCCAGCCGGCCGAGAGCCACAACTCGGGGCGATTGTAGCCGCCGTCGGCAATAAAGGCGGCATACTCGGCGCAGGTGACCAGGCGGTTGGCCAGCGCGAATTTCTCCAGCCAGATGCGATGGCGGGGCAGTTCGTTGTCGTAGCAAAAGCCGTCGCCTGCGTAGCCCGTCTCATACATGCCGCCGGGATATTCCACAAACGCCAAGGGAGGAATGGGGATCTCTGTGCCGGGTCCGCGCGGAGCGGCCTCCAGCCCGCCGGGCAGGTAGGCCGGCCGCAGGGGGTTGGTAGAGAAGGCATGCAAAATGTCGGTCAGCAGCAGTTCCTGGTGCTGCTCCTCGTGCTGAATGCCCAGTTCGATGCGCCGCACTGCTTCGGGATCGGGATCGTGGCTGAGCAAGCGCTCGACGGCGCCATCCACATGCTTGCGGTAGCTCAGCACCACTTCCAGCCCCGGCCGCGAGAAGGAGGCGCGCAGGCGCTTTTCAGGAAAGGCGGCAAAACTGCGGTAGTAGCTGTTGAAGAGCCAGGGATAGTCGGGGTCAAAGAGCCGGTAGCCGCTCAGAAACTCGCGCAGCACAAAGGACTCGAAGAACCATGCGGTGTGCGCCAGGTGCCACTTGCTGGGCGAAGCCTCGGGGCAGGACTGCACCATCATGTCTTCCGGGGTCAGAGGCTCGCACAGGGCCAGAGTCTGCTGGCGCGCGGCGCGATAGCGGCCGATCATTTTCACGGAATTGTTTGGCAATACACTTGTCTTCATCGGGTTGAATGCGGCACAGCAAGAGTGTACGCCACTCTGCCGCGGTCCATGACCAGAGCCGCTGCTCCTCTTTTTGAGATAGCTACCAGGAATTGCACGCCACCCCTTGACAACTGAGATGGAACAGGAGCATTGATTGCATCGGAGGATTGGAAAAGTCAGGTTCCTTCGAGAGGAGGGAATATGGTCGCATCTAGTCGGCTGACATTCATGCTGCTCCTCGTGTTCTTTTGGCCCTTGTCAGCCCGCGCACAGGCATTTGCTCCACAGACGGGAGTTCTGCCTACGACGGCTGTTGAACCGTCGCAGAGTACTTCTGCAGAGGATATCGGCGATGCGCTCATGATTCATCAGCGCTATCAGGCAGCGATTGCGGCTTATAAGACCGAAACCCATCCTACCGCCACCCTCTGGAACAAGCTGGGCATCGCCTATCAGATGATGTTCAACACCGCCGACGCACTGCGCTGTTATCAAACGTCGCTGCGCATGGACTCCAGGAACACCCGTGTCATGAATAACCTGGGGACGCTCTACGACTCCCTGAAGGACTATAAGGCGGCTGAGCACATGTACCGCCGCGCACTGCGCATCAATTCTGAATCCGCCGTCATCCAAAAGAACCTGGGCACCAATCTGCTGGCGCAACACAAGTACCAGAAGGGTTGGGAGGCTTACCAGGTGGCGTTGCACCTCGATCCGGATATTTTCGGGCACAACTCTCTCTTGCATATCGACAATCCGGCCTCGGTGCAGGATCGCGGCGCGATGAACTACTACATGGCCAAAGGCTGTGCGCGCGCCGGACAAACGGACCAGGCCATCGAATATCTGAGGAGCGCCTTGAATGAGGGCTTTACGACCCCCAAAAAGGTTGCCGCAGACACGGAATTTGCCAGCTTGCACGGGGTACCGGCCTTCGAGAAGCTTCTGGCGAGCGAGAGCGCGCCGTAGGTTTTTGCTGAAGCTGCTCCTCAAGAGAGATTCCTGCGTCTATGCTGGTAGGGGCGCAGCGCGCCTCGCGGGAGCTTCCATGAAAATGCGTCTCTTTTCCGTTGCTGTTCTTGGTTTTGGCTTGGCCCTGAGCCTTGCCGCGCAGGATCCGTCTACACTTCAGGACTCTACCGGCCAACCGCCGGCGCAAGGTCGCGGACCAGGCCAGCGTGGCGGCTGGGGCGGCGGCATGGGCATGGGCGGCGGTCGCGGAATCATGGGAACCGTGACCGAATCCGCAGCCGACCACTACACCATCAAGACTGAGACCGGCGAGAGCTACGTGGTCCACTTCAGCGCCAACACCCGCATTATGAAACAGACCGTTCGTCATGAGGGCGACAATAGCGGCCGCATGGGCCCCGGAGGAGTTCCTCCGCTGGCGATCAAAGCCTCCGAGATCAAGGTGGGCGACGCCGTGACCGTGGTCGGCGAACCCGATGCAGCGACCAAGTCGATTGGCGCGGTGATCGTGTTGCAGATGGACCCAGAGCGTGCCAAACAAATCCACGAGATGCAGGCCAACTGGGGCAAGACCTGGCTGGGCGGCAAAGTTACGGGGATCAAGGAAACCACAGTGACCATCGAAGGCATGATGGATCACGCCGCGCACAGCTTTGTGGTGGACGAAAACTCCACCTTCCGCAAGCGTCGTGAGCCGATCACGTTGGGCGACCTGCAAGTGGGCGATCTGGTGCGCGCCGAGGGTGCGGTCAAGAATGGTGTTTTTGTGGCTGCGATGGTTCAGGTGCAGAATATGCCGCAGGGGGATGGGCCACGGGTTCCGCGCAACGGGCCTCCGCAGCAATAAACACACGACCGCGTCATCCTGAACAAAGTGAAGGATCTGTATTTTTTCGTCGTTCGTAAATGCAGTTCCTTTACTTTGCTCAGGATGACAGCTGGTTGGCGGGACTAGGATTTTCGCCGCCGACGGTTCATCCCCGCCTATCAGCCCTTCATCCGCTACTTTGACCTCTCATCTGAAAGCGCGCGACCTGGCAAATCCATCCGAAGTACCTTTTCCCTAGAGCAAAGCACTGCTCGGGAAAGGGAAACATGAACAATACAGATACATTGGTTCGCGTCGAGGCGGTCAGCCGCCGGTTTCCTCTGGACAACAGCCCAGGCCGTCCTGCGGGCAGCACTTTTGTCAGCGCGCTGAACAACGCCAGCCTGCGGGTCGAGGCGGGAGAGTTTCTGGCCATCTCCGGGCCCAGCGGCAGCGGCAAATCGACGCTGCTCAACCTGATCGGCGGCATCGACCAGCCTAGCAGCGGACGCATCTTCATTGATGGTGTGGAGACCTCGGGGCTCAAGGTGAAGGCTCAGGCCACGCTGCGCCGGGAAAAGATCGGCTTTGTCTTTCAGACCTTCAACCTGATTCCGGTCTTTACCGCGGCGGAGAATGTCGAGTACCCGCTGCTGGTTCAGGGCGTTCCTTCCAGCGAGCGCCGCCGCCGGGTTGCCGAGGCTCTGGAAGACGTCGGCCTCAGCGCTCGCGCCCAACAGCGCCCCGACCTGCTCAGTGGTGGCGAGCGGCAGCGTGTGGCCGTGGCTCGGGCCATCGTGCATCGGCCCGCGCTGGTGCTGGCTGACGAGCCTACCGCCAATCTGGACACGCGTAACGCCACGCAACTGATCGACCTGATGCGCGACCTCAATTTGCGCCTGGGGCTGACCTTTCTCTTTTCCACTCACGACGCCCGCCTGTTGCAGCACACGCCGCGCATTGTGCGCCTGTGCGACGGCGAGATCGTGGATGACAGCGTGGAATCTGCCGCAAATTCAAATGAAGGAGGCCGTCATGGCGAAGTTTCTGCTGCTTGCCTTTCGTAATGTCTTCCGCAATCGCCGTCGCACGATGATGACTCTGCTGATGGTGGGCGGAGGCGTGGCAGGGCTGCTGCTGGTGGGTGGATTTTTTGGCTCCATGTACGACGGCATCCGCGAAAGCACCATTAGCGGCGGGCTGGGTCACCTGCAAATCTTCACAGCCGAGCACTTCCGCCGCGACGAAGTGCGCGTGCTCGACACCGGAATCGACAACTGGCGTCAGGTGGCGGCCAGAGTCCAGACCGGGAATCATGTACGTGGCGTTGCACCGCGCATCGACTTCTATGGGCTGGTCTCGAATGGCTATAAATCCTCGATGTTCATGGGCAGTGCGGTCGATCCCGCGGCGGAAAAGAGCCTGGGATTTTCTTCGCACGTCGAAACTGGGCGGGATCTCGATGGCAAGCCGGATGGCGAGGTGGAAGCGCTGGTCGGAGCGGACCTGGCCAAGTCCATGGGCGTGAAGGTGGGCGATGGACTGACGCTGCTGACCACCACCACGGACGGCGCCATCAACGGCATCGACGTGCAGATTGTGGGCATCGTCAAGACAGGATGGAGCGAGGTTGATGCCCGCTACCTGCGCATCACGCTGACTTCTGCACAGCGCCTGCTGGCCACCGACCGCGTTACCAATCTGGTGGTTGGCCTGGACGCTACCCGCAACACCGATGCGGTCTATGCGCAGCTTCTGCCGAATCTCAAGGGACAAGGGCAGGAACTGACGTTGAAAAAGTGGATCGATCTGGCCACTGCATACAAGCAGATTCGCGGGCTCTTCAATACGATTTTTGTCTTCATCGGAATCATCGTCTTCTTCATGGTGCTGATGTCGAGCGTCAACACGCTGCTGATGACCATGTTCGAACGCACACGAGAGATTGGCACCATGCTGGCCATGGGCACGCCGCGCATCTGGATCATCGCGCTCTTCATGCTGGAGGCCACGCTGATCGGTATTCTTGGCGCCGCTCTGGGCGTGGGTGGGGGCGACCTGCTTGGAGTGCTGCTGAATCACGCTCACGTTCATCTGCCGCCGCCTCCGGGAACCACGGTGCCGATGACTTTCCGGGTGCTGCTGGTGCCGGGATTGATGATCGGTGCGTCGATCATGGCGGTAATCTCGCTGGCGCTGGCGTCCATACTACCCGCGATCCGCGCATCGCGGCTGCAAATTGCGGAGGCACTGGCTCATGTCTAACATCAACTGCATTCTACGTACCTTTCTGGCGCTTATGGCGATCGGCTTTTTGATCACCTGCGCGCTGGTCTGCCATGCGGCCACACCCAACGCAGAGGCTCTGCTCAAGCATTCGGATGCGTACAGGAACGGATGGCCCTCCTATGTGCTGCGGGTCAACATCACCAACTATGAGGCAGGCAAGGAAGACGAGGAGCGGCTCTACGAGGTCTCGCAAAAGGGAACCGAGAAGACCTATGTCGACTTCCTCAGCCCCCGCGAGAAAGGACAGCACCTGCTGATGCTGGGCGACGATATGTGGATCTATCTGCCCGACGCCAGCCGTCCGGTGCGCATTACTCCTCTGGAACGGCTGAGCGGCAATGCGTCCAATGGCGATGTGGCCCGCACCAACTACGCCGTCGATTACACGCCGGTCTATCTGCGCACCGAAAAACTGGGCGCGGAGAACTGCGCGGTGCTGGAACTCACCGCCAAGCGCAAGGGATCGACCTATCAACGCATCCTGTACTGGCTGCGCGTCGAGGATGCGCGGCCGGTACGAGCGGAGTTCTACCTGACATCGGGCAAGCACATCAAGTCGGCCAGCTTCGATGAGTACACGACGGTGGCGGGGCGTCCGCAACTGCGGCGCATGACGCTCTATGACGAGATTCGCCACAACTCGCGCAGCGTGCTGGAGTACAGCAATATCGCTCCGCGCGATGTACCGGACAAGCTGTTTTATCAGGGAAGGGCTGATCGGTTTTAGGGGGCGGTTAAGTGCGCTCCATCATTATGCCGTCCCTTCGACTTCGCTCAGGGCAGGCTACGCTCCGCTCAGGATGACGATTTTGTTAAGCGGAGACAAAACTAACCAAATTTGCAACAACGCCCATAAGCGAGCGTACACCATGAAAGACCTTCGGCACATCCCGCTGCTTCTCCTCCTGCTTGTGGCAGGGTGCGCCTGCGCGCAGGACCCGCAGGAGAGCAAATACGACCTGCGCTACGCGTTTACCGCGATAGAAGATGCCACACTCTACAGCAATCTGCGCTATCCGATTCCGGGCACATTCAATCAACTGCTGCTGGAGCCGTCCTTTCGGCTGCTGCGGCTGCACCGTTGGAGTGTAGCTTCGAGCCTGGCCAGCGTAGCCCAGACTTATGGCGACACGCATCCGCAACTGCGGGTCAAAGAGGCCTATGTGGGGCTTTCGGCGGGAGACTTCGACCTCACGCTGGGGCGCAGGATCGTGCGCTGGGGAACGGGCATCGCCTTTACTCCAGCCGGAGTGCTGGACCCGCCGCGCAACCCGACCAATCCCACCGACCGGCTCAATCTCAACGAAGGCCGCGATATGTTCAAAGCCGACTATGTGCACGGGGCGCAGGCCCTACAAATGGCTTATTCCAATGCCGCGCTGGTCTCGGGGACCACCACCCTGCACGACACGGCGGCCATGCGGTATAACGTTCTGGTGCATGGATTCGATACTTCTTTGATCGCTGGTCATGACCGCAACGATGGCGCGGTGGGCGCTCTGACCTTTTCCAGAGTTTTTGGGCAGGCCTGGGAGGCGCATGGCGAAGCCGCATGGCGTGACCATGCCGCTGTGGTTCTGGGCGGTAAATACACAACAGCGATAGGCGTTAGTTTTACAGGAGAGTTTTATACACCGCCCAATATCGCCTTCTTTCGCGATGGCAGCATATCGAGTCTGGCTGGGCGTCAGCACTACCTCTTCGTGCAGGTGGGCAAGTGGAGGTTGCGAGAACTGCCGGGCTGGAAGCAATGGGATCTGGACGCCTACATGGTGGCCAACCTGAACGACCACAGCACCGTCACCGCCATTGAAGCCACGCGGAGAATCGGCCATCGATCTTCTGCTTATCTGCACGCCGAGTTGCCCAGCGGTAGCAAGACATCGGATTACGGTATGGCGCCTTTCTCTGCCGCAACGTCCCTGGGGGTACGATTTCAGCTATGACGCCACTTTCTTCTCTACCGGGTTGCGAGCCAGGAGCAGAGCCCCGGCCTAACAACGCCATCATGATTCTGCGGGTGGCAGGCTCCATCTGCGCGATCACGTTCACGGTTTTTGTGCTGCTCCATTCCATGGGCATGAAATGGTCCCAGACCGGCATTCATATCCTTGCATCGTTTGTCTATTCGGCATTTATCGCACTGCCGACGATGTTTATCATGCGCTCCCTGTCCATGCGCTATACAGACAGGTTGCCGCGACTTGTGTATTTGATTCAGGCTTGCGCGCTGATCTGCACGGCGGTCCTGGGCTGTCTGGCTGCGACCCTTGTATTGCAGCTTATAGGCATCTTTTCCAGCAGGGAGTACTGGCAGCAGTTTCAATCGTCGGTGGAGTTCGCCACCATCATCACGTTGCTGATTGGCATGAGCACCACCGCCTACGAGACCATGCGCTTCAAGCTGCAAGCCGCCACCCTTGAACTGCGTACCCGTCAGGTGGAGCAGGAGCGCGCCTACAAGCTGCTCGCCGAGGCCCAGCTCTCTTCGCTGGAATCGCGCATTCACCCGCATTTCCTCTTCAATACTCTGAACTCCATTGCAGCATTGATTCCATCGGATCCAGTGCGCGCCGAGGATACGGTGAGCAAGCTGGCCTCATTGCTGCGATTTTCGCTCAATGCCAATCACAGTGGGCTGGTTCCCTTGCGCCAGGAGCTGAAGATCGTGCGCGACTACCTGGAGATTGAGAAGACGCGCTTCGGCGCCCGGCTGCGCTTTGAGATTGCGGTTCCCGAGAGCCTGGGTGAGGCCATGACTCCGCCACTGGCACTGCAATCGCTGGTAGAGAACGCAGTCAAGCATGTCGCCGCACAGCGAACTGAGGGCGCTACGATTCTGGTGCAGGGGAGTAGCTCCGGCGCTGGTGTGGTTCTGGAAGTGATCGACGATGGACCGGGGTTTAGGCTGGAAGCAATGCACCCCGAGCATGGTTTAGGCAATCTGCAAGCGCGGCTGGAGTTGCTGTTTGGCGCGGCGGGCGAGCTGGCCGTCACTCGCGAAAACGACCGGACCGTGGTGCGCATGACCATTCCCTTCCCCGGAGAGAAGTGATGGAAATCCTGCGCGCCTATCTGGTGGACGACGAGCTGCTGGCCATAGAACGGCTGACGAGGATGCTGGGCAATTTTACGGGACTGCGCATCGTGGGCAGCGCCAGCGATCCGGCGTTTGCGCTGCAAGAGTTGAGCAAGGCTGGCGAAGAGAGCGCTATCGACGTGCTCTTCCTGGATATTCAGATGCCGGGGATGAACGGCTTCGAGCTACTGGCGCAATTGCCGAAAGAGCAGGTTCAGCCCTTTGTGATCTTCACTACAGCTTTTGACGAGTATGCGCTGCGCGCCTTTCAGGTCAACTCCATCGACTACCTGCTCAAGCCCATCGATGTCGAGCAACTGGAACGCGCCCTGGCTAAGCTCAACCGCATCCGGCCCATCATCAAGCCGGAGTGGCAGCAGAGTCCACAGCTTCCTGCCTTGCTGACGGAACTGGCAGCCACTCTGCGCGGGCAGCGCGCAGCTTATCCGCGCCGCATTGCCTCGCGGCTGGGAGAGCGGATTTCTTTTCTGGATCTGGAGACGGTGACGCACATCATCGCTCGCGACAAGCTGACCTATGCGGTGGTGAATGGGCGCGAGCACAGCGTAGACGCCACAATAGCCGACTTGGAAACGCGTCTTGACCCGCAGAAATTCCTGCGGATTCATCGCTCCGTGCTGGTCAATGTGGACTGGGTTCAGGAGATGAATGCGTGGTTCGCCGGCAAGGTGGTGCTAACGCTGAAAGACTCGCAACACTCCCAACTGCCGGTGGCGCGGGACCGGGTGCACACGCTCAAAGAGCGGCTGGGGATTTAGCGATTCCCAGGCAAAAATGAACCTGCTGGAAACGTTCACTCCCTAAGGGGTAGCCCGCAGGGCGCTTTCCGACCACAGGATGGCCTCCTCGTAGAAGCGCAGTAGATCTTCCTCATTCAACCCACAGGCTTGACTGATGGAGTCGCAGGTCTGCCAGTCGCAGTGCTCGTGGCATTCAAGCCAGTGCAATAGAACACGTTCAGGCACATCCTCGCCCTGCAACGCCTGACGAATGGGGTCGCGCAGCGGCAGTGTCGGAGCCAGTTCGTCCATGGAAAGGCTGAGCATAGCTGACAGCATGCTCATCATGCCCAGCAGGTATTGTTCAGTGGGATTCAGGGAGCAAAGGCCGGCAGCCAGTTCGCAAAAGCGTGCGCGGACAAAGGCCATGCGCAGAATCTCCGCCGGCTGGCTGGCATTCAGTTCGCTGGTGATGGCCAGAGTTGCCAGGCGGCGGAAGGTGTCTTCACCAACCGCGATCAGCGCGGTCTGGATGGAGTTAATCTCCTGGCGAATGGCGCACATGGGTGAATTGACCAGGCGCAGCAGTCTGTAAGTGAGCGACGCATCGCGCTTCACCAATCTGCTGAGCTTGTGCAATTCGATGGGGTTGGACTGCAGCAGTTGCAGGATTTCGATGTAGAAGAGGCTGTTGGGAGGAATCTTGTGGCTCTTGAGCAGCACCGGGCGACAGAAGTAGTAGCCCTGAAAGAGGGTGAAACCCTCGTTGCGCGCCTGTTGATACTCCTGCTGGGTCTCTACCTTTTCAGCCAACATAGCCACAGCCCGGTGCGAGAGGCGGCGCAACAGATCCTGGCGTTCGGCGGCATCGCTGAGGGAAAAGTCGACCTTGATGTAATTGGCCAAATCGATCAATGGTTCGAATTTGGGCTTCCAGATAAAATCGTCCAGCGCCAGACGGAAGCCCAGAGCTTTCAGCTTGCGGCAGGCGGCGATCAGATCGGGGGTGGGCTCGATCGTCTCCAGAATCTCGAGAACCGTCATGCTGGGGGGCAGAATATCCACCAACTGCTCGGTCAGCGACTCCAGGGTGCAGTTGACGAAGGCAGGAAGACCAGCGGTCAGGTTTTCCAGACCGAAAAGCACCGTATTGTCCAGCATGGTGCGAGTTGCTACGTTCCCATCGCCACTGAAAGCTGCCTCGGGACCACTGCGAAACAGGAGTTCATACCCATGTACGCGGCCGCGCAAGTCGAGAATCGGCTGGCGCGCTACATAGCGCATTCCTGATGGACGCCCACCCACACCGGGCACACTGGGCGCTATTGGCTGCGTCGCCATGCATTTCCCCCCAAATTGAGCATATCGGTCAGAAAGGACTCAACTTGAGAAACTATCGCGAGTGAGGACAGTGGTTTGTCGCAGCATGGTTTGCCGCAAATTCGTTTTCACGGGTGACCTCATGAACGTAAAAAGTGGCTGATCCCGGGGGGAATCAGCCACTTTTGTCTGCTGTTGGTCTACACGTCAAAAGATTTTAGTGGGAAAAACTCATCGCCGCTTCGGCCCACAATACTGCCTCGGCATAGTGCTGCACCAGCAGGCTCTGATTGAGACTGTTGGAACGGACGATGGCGTCGCAGGCCGGCCAGCAGCCAGCTTCGTGATACTCCAACCAGTCCAGCAGACGCCGTTCGCGGTTGTTGGTGCCATGCAGCGCCTGGCGGATGGGTTCGCGCAAGGGCAGGGAAGGGGTCAGCTCGTCCATCGCGACCCGGAGCATTGCAGGCAGCAGGCTGAGCAGGCCGAGCAGATACTGCTCACCCGGAGACAGAGCGCATTGCTCGGCAGCCAGTTCGCAGAAGCGTCCGCGCACAAAGGCCATGCGCAAAATCTCTGCCGGCTGATTGGTGTTCAATTCGCTGGCGATGGCCAATGTGGCGATGTGGCGGAAGTTTTCCTCGCCCACGGCCAGTAGCGCCGTCTCGATGGAGCGTACTTCCTGGCGAATGGCGCACATCGGCGAGTTGACCAGACGGAGCAAGCGGTAGGTCAGAGAAGCGTCCAGTTTGACCAGTTCGCTCAGCTTGCGGAAGTCCATCGGATCGTCATGCAACTGCTTGAGAATCTGGATGTGAAAGAGCTGGTTGGAGGGAATGCTGCGGTTCTTGAGCAGCACCGGGCGGCAGAAATAAAAGCCTTGAAAGAGGGTAAAGCCTTCTTCGCGAGCCTGTTGGTACTCCTGAGGCGACTCGACTTTTTCGGCCACCAGGACTGTTTTTTTGCCCAGCAGGCGGCGGAAGATCTCTTGCCGGCCCACCACGCTGCTATTGGCAAAGTCCACCTTGACGTAGTCGGCTAAGTCCAGCAGGGCCTGCAACCGCGGCTTCCACTCAAAGTTATCTAATGCGATGCGGTAGCCCTGGGCCTTGAACTTGCGGCAGGCTTCGAGCACTTCGGGGGTCGCTTCAACCGTCTCCAAAATCGCCAGCACCGTCAATTGCGGGGGCAGCACATCAACCAGTTCGCCGGTCAGCGACTCGGCGGTGCAGTTGACGAAGCCAGGCAAGCCTCCGGTCAGCTTTTCGAAGCCAAAGAGCACCGTATTGTCGAGCATGGCGCGCGTTGCCTGATTATTGTCGCCCTGCAAGCCGGCTTCTGGCCCGCTGCGCAGCAGCAGTTCATATGCATATACCTTGCCGCGCAGATCCAGGATCGGCTGACGCGCCATATAGCGCAGCCCCCCCAGCCAGTCAGTCGCAGCCACCTCGGAACTCTTTGCTGTTGTCTCTTCCGTCGCCATGCTCATCACCTTGATTCAAGATCGGTAGAACATTTTGCAGCCTGTATTGCCATTTGCCGGACAGAAACAGTGTACAGACCCGGCATTTGCTTTCATATCACGATATGTAAGGCGGCTTCGGCCCACTTCAGCGCCTCTGCATAGTTTTGCATCAGATGGTCTCGTTTGAGGCCGTAGATTTGGCACACGGTGTCGCAGGTAGCCCAGTCGCCGCGCTCGTGCGCTTCCAGCCATTGCAGCATACAGCGTTCCCGGTTGGATGCGCCATGGAGTGCGTTGCAAATCTCATCCCGCAGGGGCAGACCGGGCGTCAACTCATCCATGGGGATGCACAGCATTGCCGGTATCAGGCTGAGCATTCCCATCAGATACTGTTCGGTGGGGTACAAGCCGCCCTCTGGCGCAGACAGCTCACAGAACCTGCCGCGCACGAAGGCCATGCGCAGGATTTCGGCAGACCGATTGGAGTTCAGCTCACTGGCGATGGCCAGCGTAGCGATGCGGCGGAACATCTCTACACCCACCACCATCAGCGCTGATTCAATCGACAGCACTTCCTGGCGCATGGCGCAGATAGACGAATTAACCAGCCGCAACAAGCGGTAGGTCAGCGAAGTGTCCTGCTTGACCCACTTGCCGATCTCGTGCAGGTCCACGGTCTCGCGGTTCAGTAGCTCCAAAATCTTGATATGGGAGATGTGGTTGGCAGGAATTTTGCGGTTCTTGATCAGTTCCGGATGGCAAAAGAAATAGCCCTGGAAGAAGGCGAAGCCCTCGAAGCAAGCTTGCTTGAAGTCCGCCTGAGTCTCCACCTTGTCTGCGATCAGCGCGGCTGTTACACCGCCCGCGTTGCGCTGCAGAAAATGCCGTGCGGTAGCATCCAACTGAGTGAAGTCCACTTTGATGTAATCGGCAAGAGCTACCAGAGGCTCGTAGCCAGGTTCCCAGCAATAGCTGCCCAGCGAGATGCGGAAGCCGCTGGACTTCAACAGATGGCAGACGGAAATCAACTCCGTGGAGTGGCGCACACTCTTGTGGAGATGCAGCACCGTCATGCCGGCGGGAAGCACATCGACAAGGCGTTCGTTGAGTGATTCCTCTGTGCAGGAAAGAAATGCCGGCGCGCCGTGGGTCAATTGCTCCAGCCCAAAGACCACAGCATCGTCGATGATGGCGCGAGCGGCCTGATCCCGATCTGCCTGAATCAAAACCGGCGAGTGGCCCCGGAAGAGCAGATTGTAGCCATGGACCCGGCCCAACCGGTCGAGGATCGGCTGTCGCGCAACCGTGCGCGAGGACTCACCCGGCTCTTCCGCACCGATTGCACACAGCTTCGCTCCATCTGCTTGCGTGGTCATGGTTACCCTTCCACTCAGCCTATCGTTATTGCGGTTGCCAAACCTTGAAAAAGCAGTCAGGAAGGCAGCAGCGGTGCCGCCGCTTTCCCGGAACGGGCCGGAACATGTTCAGGAACCAGGATAGGGGTGAGGCTGTGCTTGATCGAAGCGATCAGAAGGGAACTGAGACCCCGCACAACACCCGAGATACCCTCGCATTTCTGAAAGAGTTCTACCCTCCCATAAACATTCCGCCGTTGACGTCCAGAACATGCCCGGTGATGTACCCTGCGCCCTCGGAAGCCAGAAAGGCGACAGCTTGCGCAATCTCCAGGTCGGTGCCAGCGCGCCCTGCCGGAATCTCGGCCATCATCTTGGTGCGCTGCTCGTCGTTGAGCACTGCGGTCATGGGAGTTTCAATGTAACCCGGAGCGACCGCGTTGACGGTAATGCCGCGGGCGGCGAACTCGCGGGCCATGGAACGGGTAAGGCCGATGAGGCCGGCCTTGGAGGCGGCATAGTTGGCCTGCCCGGCCTGGCCGGTGCGGCCCACTACGCTGGAAATATTGACGATACGGCCCCAACGGTTTTTGAGCATGGGGCTGAGCAGGGCCTGGGTCAGCAGAAAAGCACCGGTCAGGTTGGTGCCGATCACCGCATCCCAATCGGGGCGCTTCATGCGCAGCATCAGGCCATCGCGGGTGATGCCGGCGTTGTTGACCAGAATCTCGACTTTGCCAAAGCGCTCAATGACAGCCCTGGCGCCAGCCTTGATGGAATCTTCGCTGGATACATCCAGCGCAAAGGCCGCTGCTTGTCCACCAGCGGCTTCAATCTCTGCCGCAACCTCGGCCAGTTTGGCCTCATTACGAGCCGCCAACGCCACGGTTGCTCCGGCACGCGCCAGTTCCAGCGCGCAAGCGCGCCCAATGCCTTGCGAGGCGCCAGTCACCAGCGCAATTCTTCCCTGCAAATCTGCCATGAATGTGTCTCCGAAAGACATTATAAGTTCAGGGAACAGGGAACAGGGATCAGGGGTGGCTGGTTCTGTGCTGTTCACTATTCCGCATTCAGCTTGTAACGAGAGAGACGCGTTCCCCGTAGTCAACTTATAACTGTTCCCTGTTCCCTGTTCCCTGATCCCTGTCTTTCATCAACTGTTCGCTGTTCTTACAGCCACCTGTACCGGCTGCGCTGCAATATTGGGCAAAACCAGTTCTGCCGGCCAGATGTAGATAGCCATGCGTCGCGCGTAGTGCAGCACCGGCTGCTCGTTGGGTAGATGAATGCCGACGGCCTCGGCCAGAGTGTTTTGCTCGATCTCCGCCTCGGCCTCTTCGAGGGGCCAGGCGACATGGTGCAGGTTGGCGCGCAGGGTTTGCCCGGAACGGTCGCGGGTAAAGAGGCAGGAACGCTCCAACAGAAAATATTCCAGCGATCCGCTGCGGCACTCGGCCAGCTTGCGGGTGGGTCCCAGGCCACGGTAGCGGGCCTGAAAGACTGCGGGATGGCGAGTCAGCCGACGGCGGCTGAAGAAGGAGATTTCCCGCTCCTCGCGCTGCTCGATGCGCATCTCAGCCCAGTGGCAAGGGAGATGCTGGAAGAGCTTCCCAACTGCGGCTGCAAGCAGGTTCCCGGAGTCGACAGAAAACGAAAAAATGCCAGGAGTCCCACTGCGCTGCTCGTGCACGTAGGTGCGCAGGTTCATCTCCGGGTAGCAACTGACACCGGGAATGAGCGGCAAGCCATGAATTTTGATGCGGTCGATCCAGAATGGAGTAATGCCTACCCAGGCCGAGCCGTGGAAGGTATCCAACTGAAGGCCTTCGGGCAAAAGATGAGTAAGACCAGCCGCATCGACCGGCCAGTGGGCAAAAAGCAGGTCATTCCAGCGTTGTGTCAGCGCCCATCGCCCGGGGGGCAAGGGCCGCGGCCGGTGCGACGTGCGTACCCGGAACTCCTGCATTGTCTCTTTGCTCCTGGATCTCCGACTCATGGGACGCCTGAAAGCGGAAGACTCTTCAGCCTGAAAGGCCCTCCATGCCGTATTCTGGTCGCGAGAGTACGCCAATGTCCAGTGAAACTTTTGTTGCACCTGCTGCCCGAAACACGACTGATGTCTTCGCCGTCCATGGCGCCGACCCCGAGGTCCTGGCTTACGCCATGGCCAAGTACTCCCGCTCTGCGCTGTCGATGCGCGAGTCGCTCACCGAGATCAGCTCGCAGCGCGCCGAGCAATTCCTGAATACCTTTTATTTTCAATACGGTCACCGCTCCATTGCGGATCTGGCGCACAGCGCCTTTGCGGTGGAGAGGCTCAGCTTGCTGGCCGCCATTGTGTTGGTCGACGAGCAGCGCTGGGATGGGCAGGAGCGTTCTACGCGTTATCAGAACTTCTTGAAGTCAGGTTGGTACCTTCCCGATTTCGGAATCGATACTGCTTCAGCTGACAACTATACCCGAACTGTCGGCCAACTCTTCGCCACCTATCAGCGAACCACGACAGCCGTGCAGGCTGCTCTGGAGCGGCGCATCTGCAAGCCGGAGGCGATGCAGCAGGACGCATACGCCCGCACCCTCAAGGCCCGCGCCTTCGACGTGGCGCGCTATCTGCTTCCTCTGGCTACCAATACCTCGCTGGGACAGATTGTCAACGCCCGCACTCTGGAGACTCAGGTCTCCCGGTTGCTCTCAAGCCCCATGGCCGAGATTCGCGATCTGGGCGCAAAGCTGCGCACCGCCGCCACTGGACCAGCCTGGAACGTCCAGGGAGCCGCCGGGCAAGCGCTGGTAGACAAGATCGCCGATCCCGCTCTGGCCGAAGAGGCTGCGCAACTGCTCACCCGCGAGGTCTGCACTGCGCCCACATTGGTCAAATATGCCCAGCCCAACGACTACGAGCTGAAAACCCGCGCTGAACTGACCCAAGCAGCAGTTGAACTCTTGAGAGGGCTGCCCCCCGCAGGGGCGCCGGTGGTGGATCTGGTGGAACGCACCGAGAGCCTGGAAGCGGAACTGGCTGCCACGCTGCTCTATTCGGTCAGCCATCACTCCTACCGGCAGATCCGCGATCTGGTTGTGGCACTGCCCGAAGCGCGCATTGCCGAGGTCATCGAAATAGGCCTGCGCCATCGTGGCCGCCACGATGAGGCGCTTCGTGCCTTCCATGCCGGGGCGGCGCTGCGCTTTGACATTCTTATGGACATCGGCGGCTTCCGCGACATGCACCGCCATCGCCGCTGCACTCAGATCATTCAGCCCTTCACCTCATTGCACGGCTACGAGATTCCCACCTGTGGGGATCTCGCCGAGGGGGTGAACCTGCTGGAAGAAGCGGGCATGCTGGCGGAATTCCAAACTGCGCTTGACACAGCTCACGCCGCCAGCGCCAAAATCGCCGCTGGATCGGCTCCTGAAGCCGCACAATCTGCACTTTACCTGCTGCCTTTAGCTACGCGGGTGCGCAGCCTGTTCAAGATGGACTTTGCCGAGGCGCAGTACATCAGCGAACTACGCTCTGGGCCAGCCGGTCATTTCAGTTACCGTCGCGTGGCCTGGGAGATGTTTTTGGCCATGCAGCGCCAACACCCATCGCTAGTCAAGCATCTGCGGGTGACAGACTTCACCCAGCCGATTGATCTGTTGCAGCGATAGTCCGGCAGTCAGCCGGGAATTGCACTGAATGCAAGGGGCTTGCGATTGTTTACCGCGCGAGCCCCTTTGCCTTTATACTGGAATCACTGGGTGGGCGGGTCTTTTCGAAGGCAAACCGGCCTGGGTTTTTCGAACTGCGAAATGTTTTGTTGAAAACAGGACATTTCGTGCTACACTCAATCAAATCGTAGAATTCGATCTGAAGTCCTTGCCTGTTCAGCGTTACCGCGCTCTCGCAAACACTTCCACATTGCGTTCGCGGTAAATCGGTAACCAAGGAGCTTCACATTATGGAACAGGGCACTGTCAAGTGGTTTAACGACGCCAAGGGTTTTGGATTTTTGAGCCGTGAGAACGGCGAGGACGTATTCGTCCACCACACCGCCATCCAGTCGAACGGCTTCCGTTCGCTTCAGGAAGGCCAGCGCGTTCAGTTCAACGTGGTCAAGGGACCCAAGGGCTGGCAGGCTGAGAACGTTCAGGCCATCTAAGCCGGAACGCTCTTTAAGAGCTATTCAAAAGGGACAGCTAAACGGCTGTCCCTTTTGTGCGTCTGAGGCGGTAACGATGGGATTGGTCTGCCCAACCAGAGAGCTGGCGCGGGAGAGCAAATCAAACGCAGCATCCTCAAGCCGCCTCTGCCCCTCTTCAGGAGGCATCATCGGTTTCATCCAGCCCGGGTTGGTCACGGGGGTAATCATTGCCGGTTCCATTGCCGGATTCAAGTATAAGCAAACAAGCAAGTTGATGAGGAGTATATAGATATCAATTGCCGGATTCAATGCGGGCAAGACTCACGGGATGCAAATTGAAGTTCGCTAGCATGCCTCTTCAGAACAATTCTGTTCCGATACCTCCGGAAAAAACAGGACAGAAACCGGACAGTCTGAGTAGGCTCTGGTTGGATGCTTCAGTCTTCGCGCCGACTATCATGTTGCACTCAACTATTTCGATCTTCAGCTATTTGCAATCGAAGAGTCACTACTCGGGTTTGGCTGGCTACCAAATGTGCGTCGCGACCACTTCGACTGGACCGGCTACGGCATCTGTCACCGTCGTTTTAACCACGATTTGGACATTCTTTTGCTTCCAGCCAGAGGAGACTCCAGCGAGCGCCTTCTCGAGTTCTTTAGGATTAGTGGCCATATCCGCAGCGGCCTCGGAACCATCGCTGGTGATGCCTGCAACCGCCACGACAAATTGCCCAGTGGACGAGTTCACCAATCGGGTAACAATGCCGTAGTCCTCGATAATTTGCCAGTTGTGGTCGAGTTTTGCGTACCAGGAACGCCCCGCGCCGCCTTGTTCCTGAATGCGGAAGACGCCGTGATCTTCAGCGAAGGCAAAGTGCAGGTTCGAAGTCATTTGCATCGTCCATCGATTACTAAAGGCGCCGATAATGATCGTCGGCGAGGTGCGCAGGTCTTCAAAAGCGTATTCGTTGCCGATGCGGACTTCGCTGTCCTTGCCGACCCGGCCCAGGTAGCTGGAAAGACGAATGGCAGCTTTGACGTCGCCCTTACCCACGCCCAGATCGCCGTATTCGATCATGTCGCCCCACTGCAACTTGTCGTCCGGCTTCAGATGGGGACTCTGATTCATCCGGTCCACTTCATTGTCGAACTCGCCCGGCCGCTCGGCATTGCGGTTAAACAGCGCAATCGAAGGACGATAACTGATGGGCTTGGGCAGGCAGATCAGGACCGGCCGGGTGTTCGCCAGCAGTGGAGCCCAAAATGCTTCGAGTGCCGACTGTTGGGACCGGGTCCGCCAGATGAGGAGGCCTGCGACCGAGCCCAGAACCAGAGCAGTCAATACAACGGCTGCTGTCCATTGTGGCCAGTGATGGCGTGAATGCGGCGCAGGAATGGGAGGCTCTTCCTCGATTGGAGAAAGAGCCACCTCGATCTCAGGCCCTGGGGCAATGGGAGCAGTTTCGGGCGTCGGGCGCCAGCTGAACTCTGGAGCATACGAACCCAGAAGCAGATCGATCTGCACCTGCGATTCGCTGGGCTGGGACTGGTAGTACTGATCAAGACGACGGCGAACTTCGCCAGCCTGCACCCGCACCACGGAGTCGTCGCCCGTGGCGTAGCCGGCCGGCCGGTTAAAGAGGTCGGTGCCGATGGTACGTTCCTTGAGCGGTTCCAGGTTGCCGTCGAGGCGGTATTGCACTACATAGGAGAGAAACTGCTGGCTGCGCTTGCTGGCGCGAAAAAAGGGACTGGCGAGAATGGCGTGCAATTCGCGGACCACGGCCTCCCGATCAGGTTCAGCCGTCATGGAAATCTCCGCCGCTGCGAGGTGATTCGCAGGCGCATCGGAGCCAATCTCGACCTCGGCTTTGCTGGATCGGGGTGAGTCCTTCATCTTCGGCCTCAATGGCTTACCGGAGAGGCTATCCCGGTTTGGCCAAAATATCCTTCAAGAAAAATTTTATGGTGCTGCGCTGTGGCGCTGGGTAGATCGCCTCAATGCGGAGTGGCGGAAAACGTCTTCAACAGGCATTCTAAGGGCTCGGTGTTGCCGCTGCAAAGCAGCCAAACTCCGGCCAGCCAGTTCTATGGCCGCTTGGCCGCTGCCTTGAGAGGGGCGATTTTTAGGTGTTTATCGCCCTAACAGGTTCCTCAGCTGCAGGTTTAAAAATTTTGTACATTATTCATGATAAACGATTTATATGATTTCAGGCGGATTCTATGCGGGAGTCTAAACAGTTGGAAACCGTTTCTTACTTGCGCGGCATTTCTTTGAAAGTGCCTAGTGATGGACGGTGACGAACAGCCGTGGATTTGGTAGCAGCGAATCAGGCAGTCTCTTCACCCAGCTCACAGGCCGGGCGCTGAAGGTAGCGCGAGAGGGCAAATTTGAGTCCCGAAACCGGAATTGGGTTGTTGGCCGGCCTTCCCTCAAAAGTTGATATCCCGACAAAAGCAAGTATGCAGGGAGTCACAGAGAAGGAAGCAACCGGTCGAGTCGAGTAAACGCTTTCACAGAACTGTACGTAAACGCTTTTAAAGGAGAGTCCATGAAGTGCTTCAGAGTTCCCTTTCAGTCGTGGTCCCCATGGCTGCTGTTATTGCTGCTGATCCTGCCCTGGGCAGCCCAGGCACAAAATTCCACCGGTATCACCGGACACATAACCGACCTGAGCGGCGCAGTCATCGTCAAGGCTACGGTCACGGCTCATAATGAGGCCACCAATCAGGATCTGACCACGGTCACCACCAAGACGGGCGATTTTACCTTTACCGATCTCCGTCCCGGCCTTTATGACATCTCTGCGACAGCTGCGGGGTTCTCGACCGCAGTCGAGAGCCGTATCTTCCTGGAGTTGGAAGCCACGGTTTCCGTCAAGCTGACCCTGAAGCCGGGAGCGGCCAAGGAAAGCATCACCGTCCGTGCCGAGGAAGTTCAACTCGACCTGACCCACGCCGACCGCGGCGTAACTTACTCTCAGGATGAGTTGGAGAATACACCGTTCAACAGCGGCAACCCGCTGGTCCTAGCCAACGCGGAACCTGGCGTATATTTCAACGGATGCGTCAGCTGCGGTTGGGTTCGCCCCTTCGACAACGGCGCCATTAACCAATTCTCCGCCAACGGCCAGGGGTCGGATTCCAACGACTTCCAACTCGATGGTTCGCCCAACAACGCGAACTCTTTTGGTAGCCGCGACATCGGTTATGTGCCCCCAACCGCCAGCATTCAGGAGATGAAATTCATCTCCAACCCTTATGACGCTCAGTATGGTCATACCGGTGGCGGCATCTTTGACATGGTGACCAAGTACGGCACCAACACCCTGCACGGCCAGATCTATGAGAATGCTCGTCGTACAGCGCTGGATGCCAACTCGCACTTCAACGCTGCAGAAAAGCTCGCTAAATCCAGCGATACCCGTAACCAATACGGTTTTGAGGTTGATGGCCCGCTGGTCATTCCTCACTTCTACAACGGGAAAGACAAGACCTTCTTCGAGTTGCAATTCGAACGGTACTCGCAAAATACGCCGCTTTCGGGTCTCGACTCGGTTCCGGAGCTCAGCCCCGGATCGACCACTCAAACTGTGGCGCAAACCGGTGATTTCAGCAACGACTTCTACTGGACCGGGTCCGCGAATGCCGCAACCGTGATCTGCGATCCATTGACTGCAGATCCGAACGGTTTCCGTTCCTGCAGCAACTCCAACAACGGCACTTTCACCGGTAACAAAATTCCTGCCAACCGGCTGGATCCGACAGCGCAGAAGCTCCTCAGCTATCTGCCTTTGCCTAACCGCACCACGCCAACTGGTGACAACTTTGGCATGCAGAACTATGCCTGGCAGCTCACCGAGACAGACCGCTTTGACAACGCTGTAGCGCGCCTGGACCGCATCTTTGGCGCCAATGACAGAGCGTATCTGCGCTTTGCGTGGAACAAGCGGGTTCAGGTTGGGGGCGAAACCTATAACGGTATTCCCGGACCTGCTTCAGCCGGGGTATTTCCGCTGGTTCGCCAGAATCACTTCTTTACCGCCGACTGGCTACACACCTTCAGCGCCAACTCACTCTTTGATGCGCACCTTTCGTTTACCCGTTACGCTTACTTCCAGCGGCAGGGCAAGTCGGGTTTCAACCTGAGCAGCCTGAATACGACCGGCAATTCCGCGTGGGGAAACTATAGCTCGCAGGTCAGCGAATCCATGTTCCCACAGATCGATATGAACACCTATACGGTCTTCGGTAACAACGCCACCAACGGCGGCGACAAGCTGAGCGTCAGCAATACCGTAGCGGCAATGCCCATGTGGACCTACGTTCATGGAGCGCACACCATCAAGGCTGGCCTCGACTATCGCTGGATGCGCGCCAGCAGCTACTCAAGCAACGCAGGTTCCGGTTACTTCTATGTGGATTCCGAATGGACGCAATGGAACGCCAATTGGTGGAATGGCCTGAATAACGGCGATTCAGTGGCCTCCTTCCTGTTGGGCTATGCGGACAATGGCAGCCAGAGCTACCTGAACATCCAACCCCGGCAGTATTTCAGCTACCCCTACTTTGCTCCGTTTTTCCAGGACGACTGGAAGGTCAGCCGCAAATTGACGGTAAACCTGGGCATTCGCTGGGACTTCCAGGGACCACCTTCGGAAGCTCAAAACAAGATGGTCAGCGACTTTGACACCACCAGCGTCAACCCGGTTCAAACATCGGTTACGGCGCTTCCGGCCGGCGTCACCTTGCTGGGCGGCAACACCTTTGCGGGTGTGAACGGTAAGTCGACCACATTGTTCAACATGGACATTCTGGCACTGCAGCCGCGTCTGGGCTTTGCGTATGCCTATGACAACAAAACCGTCGTACGCGGTGGCATCGGCACCTCGTATGAGGCGATCTCGGGAGAAGGAAACTGGCAGGGGTTCAGCTCAGCCACCACCTACTCAGCCAGTACCGACGGTGGACTTCTGCCCAACGGCAACACCATCGACAATCCCTTCCCAACAATTGCCCAGCCTACCAAGTCCAGCCTCGGCCTTGAAACCAGCCTGGGCGATAGCTTCGGCGTCTCCAATCGCAATTTCAAACTCCCTGGCGTGGTTAACTACTCTCTGGGGCTGGAGCGCGAAGTAGGCCCACATACCAGTGTTGATTTGAGTTATGTGGGCAGCAAGGGGTTCCGTCAGGATACCTCGGACAACATCAACCACATCAGTGAAGGATTTGCCGCTAATTGCGATCTGGAGCATGGCGCAACCGGCGCTACCCATTCAGCGTGCGAAAACACGGCAACCAACAGCTATCACGTCACCAATCCGTTCCAGGGAGTTTCGGCGTTTTCGACCGTGCTTACCGGCAACGGCAACGGCTACTATACCAGTGGTCTCCTATCCTCGAGCATCTATACCCGTCCCTTCCCTGAGTTTGGTGACATTACTCAAAGTGAGCAAAACGACGGACAGACCCGGTTTGATTCGCTGCAGGTTGTCGTGAAGCATAACTGGCACAATGCCCTGACTGCGCATGGATCCTTTGTGTGGGAAAAGACCATGGACTCGGGCGGCTTGCTCGACACCATTTATCGCACCCGCGCTCACTACATGGATCTGGGCAACCGCAAGTGGCGCTATACGGCCAATGCCGACTGGCATATTCCGGTAGGCAAGGGACGCACCTACCTGGGTAACTCCGGCCGCATCGTGGATGCAGCGGTGGGCGGCTGGACGATGGGCGCTATTTACTACTACGAAGCAGGTACTCCGGCCGGTGTGCCGAGCACGCTGGAAGTGATTCACAAGCAGCACGGTGTTCATCGCACGGTGGAAGGCGGCATTCACCTGATCCGCGGCTCTTCCAACTGCCTCGGGTGGTATAACCCCAGTGACAACTATGCATTGGAGCCGGAGTCCGGCACCAATTCGACCAACTGCACGGCTGTAACCAACGCGCCCTCCAGTCGGAGCAGCTATGACTACATCGTGCGGCCCGGCTACGCAGCTACGCAGGATGTAAGCGATCCTGGCGTCTACAACCCGAATGGTCAGAACCTCGATCTGAGCATGAGCAAGACCTTCCCGGTGTGGGAGCAAACCAAGCTGGAATTCCGCTTTGAAGGCTACGACGTCTTCAACCATCCGTCATGGCAGGGTCATGGCTACTGGTGGGGAGTTAATGATCCTCACTTCGGAACCATCAACATGAACACCGATTCACAGACCAACCTGCCCAGAAATGTGCAGCTATCCGCCAAGATCATCTGGTAGGCGTTACTTTCAATGCAAACTCGGGCGCCCTAGCGGCGCCCGGCTTTGTCTGCAGGACTTGTGGAAACGAGGAGAGGAATGAAGGTTCATTTTTATACTGTCGCAATCATGATCGCGTCTACCAGTTGGGTGGGGGGCTGCGGAGGTGGAAGCAGTTCAAGCAGCGGAGGCGGTGGGGTCACGACCGTAGCGACGCCGGTGATCTCCCCATCCGGTGGAAGTTATAGCACCACGCAGTCCGTGACCATCACCGACTCCACCTCGGGATCGACCATTTACTACACCACCGACGGCTCCGCGCCGACGACTTCATCGACCAAGTACACCGTGGCGCTCTCGGTCTCGTCGGCGGAGACGATCAACGCCATCGCGGCAGCCAGCGGCGACACCAACAGCGCCGAAGCGACCGCGGTCTTCACCTTTACGACTCCAATCACGGCGACGCCGGTTATTTCGCCGTCCGCTGGCGCTTACACGGCTGCGCAGACGGTGATCATGACGGATGCGACCTCGGGCGCGGCGATCTACTACACCACCGACGGCAGCACGCCGACGACTTCGTCGACCAAGTACACCGGCAGCTTCAGCATCTCGACCAACCAAACAGTCAATGCCATCGCCGCTGCCAGTGGCGACACCAACAGCGCCGAAGCCACGGCGAATTACACCTTTACCCCGGATATGGGCACCATCGTCAATGTGCAATACCCGGTTTCTACGGTGCTCGACAGCAATCAATACCAGATTCAGAATCTCGCCAGCGGCATGGTGCTGGGTATCAGCGGACAGAGTCAGACGGCAGGCGCCAGCTTGGTGCAAGAGAGCAACACCAACTCGACCGATTCCATGTGGCACTTCATGCAGCAGGTGGATGTGACAACCAACTCCGACTACCGGGCCAATATTGAAAACATGCTGACCCACCAGGTCATTGGATTTTCCGCCACACCGCCTGCGAACGGAGTGGTGCCGGCCGCGGCAGGTCTATCGGGGGCGCAGGCTCTGCAATACAGCAACACCGGCAACGACGATCAGAACTGGGTGCTCTATGTGTTGTCGGACGGCAACTATCTCTTCAAGAATCACAACAGCGGCTTGTATCTGCAAGATGACAGCTCAAATCTGACCGCATCGGCCACCATCGACCAGGGAGCACGAGCCACGACAGGCGTCGGTTGTACCTGCCAGGAATGGAAGCTGATCAATACCGGCAATGCGGCCTATACGGCGCCTTTGACGGTGCAGGGGACGGGCGTCTATGTACACGATCCGTACATGCTGCAGGATGCAAACCACGTCTACTGGCTCTATGGGACACATCAGACAATCGCTTATTCGACGGATCTTTCCACCTTCACCTACACCACGGCGAGCACCTCTTATGGCGCCTGCGGAACCACCCAGGCCAGCGATGACTGGCTGACTGAGGCTGGCCGCTGCGCCGATATCGGCCCCGACTTCAGTTCGTGGTCTGGCCTGCAAACCCCGCCATCAGACAACAACGGCGGAAACGATGATGTCTGGGCTCCCAGCCTGATGTATGTCAACAACACTTACTACCAGTACTACTCGATTCCCGTAGAGCCGGATACGGTGGGCGGCGAAGCCATTATCGGCCTGGCCACCAGCACCAGTCCTTCTGGGCCGTGGACCGACAAGGGCTGGGTGGTCCGCTCCTGGAGCAATACCTCCACCACACCGATAAGCGGTTTCGGCTTTGTCGAGGGTACGACCTATAACGCCATTGACCCCGCGCCCTTCGTGGACGCCAATGGCAACTGGTGGCTGGTCTATGGATCGTGGTTCGACGGCACACACATGATTCAGTTGAACACCAGCACTGGTCTGCCTTCGACCACCAACACCACGGTCTATAACATCGCCCATCGCACCTGGGGCGAAGAAGGCCCGTTCATCTACTACTGGAACGGCTACTACTACTACTTTGCGCCGGTCAATGCCTGCTGCAGCTCAACCAGTCCCTACCGCATTCTCTATGGGCGTTCCACCAGCCCCACGGGTCCCTATGTGGACCGCGGCGGAGTTCCGCTCTATAACGCCAATGGCGGAGGCGGGGGAACGATTCTGCTCAGCGCACATGGCCACATTGTTGGGCCGGGCGGGCAGAGCGCCTTCACCGACGTGGGCGTCAGCGGCAGTTCATCGCTGCCTACGCTGGTCTATCACTACTACGACGGCAACAACAATGGAACGCCCATGCTGGGCCTCAACCGCCTGGCCTTCACCTCAGATGGCTGGCCGTACGTGGAGTAATTCTGCCTTACTGCCCCGATACCGGTAGTTTCGTCTTCCTTGCGACCGGTATCGGGTTTCTACTGCGGGTCCCCATCGCAAGCATCTCTGGAGACGATCCTCAAGGTAGATCCATACGGAACGGCGCTGGTGCTGGAGGAGTTTGGCGCCGTTATCGTACGCGGTGGCTCGGGGCCGGGTTATCGCCGCATGATCAATATCTCTCCTGCCGGACGAGCCGGCACCCAGATGAGGTAGGGAATGTTGGTGCACTCCTCATGGGGCCTGATGGCGCCTTCATCACGGGCAGCGACTTTCTCATGGATGGCGGAGTGACGGCTGTTTACTGGTTCGGCGATCTCGCCCCGACCCAGCAGGCTGTCCGGTGGGAAGGAAAGCCACTTCCCCCCAGAATTGTCGAACCGCTCTGAGAAGTGAAAACCCGATGACATCTGGGATGTCTGGTGTGAATTCACCAAACTACCCAGCTTCGAGGTCTTCTGCAATGACCGCGATGCGGCCAAACGGCAGAGGGTAAAGAAATTTAATAATGGACAAACGGAAATACTTCGATATAATCCCTCGTGATTTATATCCATAGAGATTCTCAGTTCGAAGAGGCACCGATCGTCTATGTTGCCGCGATTTAATTCACTGCTGGTCAGCATTACGGAGAAATGTCACGCGGGTTGCGCGCATTGCGGCTTCCATGGCTCGCCGCGCTCTCAAGATTCGGACCCTGCGGAGGTTGGCAACTGGGTGGAGCAGGCCTGCCGATACGGCGTGCCCATCATTATCTTCACCGGGGGTGAGCCTTTTGAGCGGATTGACGCGTTAGCCAGCGGTGTAGCCGCGGCTGCGAAAAACGGCGGGCAGGCCGCGGTATTCACGAGTTCTATCTGGGCACACTCTGCTCAGGTTGCGTTCACTACATTGAAGGCTCTCACCGGACTGCAACATCTTTATTTGAGCTCGGATCGGTTTCATCAGAAAAGAATCCCCTACGAGAGGGTTCACCACGTGATCGATGCCGCGCTTAAGCTGGCGATTCCTGCAATTACGATTTGCATTGCGTATGCAGATCCTGCTGAGCGGGACGAGTTTTTCAGCCACTATTCCGCTTACGGCGACCGGCTGGCATTTTGTGCAGAGCGGGTGATTCCCAACCCGAGTTTCTCAAGCGCGGTATTGCAGAACCAGGGGCCGCTGCGCGACTGCCGACCGGAGGCGTATTCCGAAGTATGCAAGATCGGAACACCGTTGGTGAATCCGAATGGCGATCTGTTCAGTTGTCATGTGGGAACGGCAGCCGCACATACCGATCTGAGCCAAGCGCCGTACTATCTCGGCAGTCTTCGCGACAAATCGTTTCATGAAATTATTGCGGCGGCAGTGCTTCGGCCCGACTATCAGTTTTTGCGCACTCACGGTGCACGGGGCGTTGCCCAACTCTTTCAGTACGACACAAATCTGATGACCGCCGTCGCAAGTCGCGGTTTCACCGCACCGTGCGATATGTGTTTTACAACCCTCAGCACGCCGGAAGGACGCTCGGCCTTGCGACGTTTTGTTTGCGAGCCCGATGTTCACGACACGATTGATATTCGCCTCGCAGTGCTGCGGGGCGAGGATCCGCTGCCGGCATCGAATTGCGTGCCGTGAATGTAAGTTATCGAATGTTAAACCCGGTAGTAACTTAAAACACCCATGGAAAGGAGAAGACGATGGCACTCAGCATCAAAGACGCACTTCGGTTAGCAGCAAAAGATCCGCATTTTGCTACAGAATTGGTATCGAATCCTAACTCGCTGAAGGCTCAGTTCAACCTCAGCGATACCCAGGTCGCACATTTGGAGAGTCTGGGGACAGCAGCAGCCACAGCCAGAGGCGGTCTTGTCGGCAGTGGCATAGGCGCCGATTACGACTAAACCGCACAACCGGGCAAGGGGGGTACAGAATCGTGGCCGCCCTTGCCATGTTGACCTTGCGGAGCATCGCGCAACATTACAGCGGTTCCAGAATGGATGTACTCAGGGCCAATCCCTTCACGTCGACATGAGCAATAGCGAGTGGCGACCTTCTGCAAAACCAACCTGGGCGCAGCGATTCTGGAACCACTTCAGGGAACCTCTGATCAAGTTCCATTTTCAGCGAAACTTTCCCGCGGGGGCTAAAGCCCGAGTTTATTTTTCAGCAATTTACGGCACGACTGAAGTCGTGCCCTTTCAAAACATCGACTCTAGTTTTGCTGTAGCCCCATGGCAGTTCCTGCTGTCGAGCTTTCCAGGCCTGTTTCTTGTCGGTATTCAAATCACTGGGCAGCGATGATTTTCGAGCAGGGGAGTGACAGAGATGGCGACACGAAAACACGTGTTTCTGGCGCTGGATGCGGCAGCGTGGGGCCGGGTCGCGCTCGCGGTGGATATTGCGCGCGAACTGATCGGCAACGGCGACGAAGCAGTATTCATTGTTCACAGCAGCGCCGTTCCCATCCTGCGTCCCAGCCGACTGCCCTACGATGAACTGGGCGATCACCTGGGCCTACTCACTCAACTCTGCGTGGAAACCTTTGTGCAGCACGAGGCTCCACAGTCGATCATCCTGTGCGATTTCCATTCGTGCAGCCGCTATCTCAAACTGAAGGGTATAGATCCAGGCTTCATTACAGAACTTGGTATTCCCGTCATCGCGATGGATATATGGAATTGCATCGAGGCAGGTCCAGATATGGATTTGTCCGGCGGCGGCACGGCGCCGCGCGATCGTTGGAATGACAAACTGTCGGGGCGTTTAGTTCCGGTACCCATCGGCGGACCGGAGAGCGATGGCGCATACTGCAGCTTGCCCCCGCCGATCGCGCTGGCGGAAAGCGTGCGCGAGCATATCCGGCAGAATCTTGGTCTGGCCGATGAAGATCACGCTGTTTTGTTTTGCACGGCTGGCTGGCAGCACACCATGATGGAACCGCATGGCCGGCGTCTGGCGCAGGCGGTCCCCCAGCTGCTATGGAACTATCTCCATCAAGCTGATCCCAAGGCGCGACTGATTCATGTAGGTCCAGCACCGCTAACGCTCGAAGGCACGCCGGAGCGCTATCAGTGGATGCCGTCACTGAGCCCGGAGAACTTCGACCGGCTGCTGGCGAGCGTTGATTTGCTGCTCACCGCGAATATCTCGGCGACCACGATAGGCCGCGCGATGATGGCCGGTCTTCCGGTTCTTGCGGTAGAGAATTCGTTTCGCGCGCAGAATACCGTTGAATCGGAACAAAAGCTTGGCGAATGTGGGAAGGCTCTTACTCCGCCGCTGAGGCAATGGGTGGAAAACACGGTCCCCTTGTATCCATTTCGTTTGTGGCCGTTGGGATATTGGGAGTTTCTGGGACCGCTGATGAGCGGTAATCCGTATTGTTCGGCGCTGGATACTGTGGAACTGCTTGACGAAGCGGGATTCGTGCACAGGTGCCGGAGCCTGTTGCTTGATCCTCAGGTTCGTCAGGACGCCCGCTCGCGCCAGGCAGCTTATGTCGCACAGGTCAGGCGGTTGCCCCCAGCCGCAGGGTTGATCGACGGGTATCTGACCGGGAAGGGCTACGAATGACGGAAAGAAAGCACTTGTTTCTCGCACTCTCCCGCAAAGGATGGGGTGAGACATCGCTGGGCCTGGAGGTAGCGCGGCAGTTACGCGCAGTCGGCGATACCGTTTGCTTTTTGGCGCACAGTGGAAGCATTCTGGCGCTTGCCGGCGCTGGCTTTCAGGAGCAGGAAGTGCCCGAACATCTCGAACCGCTGCTTGGAATGGTGCTTGAAGAGTGCCTTGCCGACGGTGATTTCGACGCGATTGTTTTGTGCGATTATGCGACCACCGACTACACCCTGCGGCGCGGCGGCTTGAATGCACGCTGTGTTCTGGATTACGGTCTGCCCGTCATTGCGCTGGACACCTGGGAGTACGCTGCTACCGGATCGACGATCGACATGCTGGGCAACAGGCAATGGCCGCTGGGAACGTGGATGAGCGAAATAGAGTACCGTCTGATTCCAGTTCCCTTCGGCCGTCCGTTCAGCCCCGGAGCTTATTGCAGTCTTCCCGCGCCGATCCCATTCGCTGCCAATGAACGGGAGATGGTGCGCCAGGAGCTTGGCTTGAGCCATGAACAGCATGCGGTTCTGTTTTGCACGGCTGGCTGGCAGCACGCAATGTGCGACACATCGTTCGATAATGCGCTTATGTCAGGAAGCGACGGCCGGCGTCTGGCGCAGGCGGTTCCTCAACTGCTATGGAGCTACGTCAATCAAGCCGCCCCCGAGGCGCGACTGATTCATGTTGGACCGGCGCCGCTATCGCTCGAAGGCGCTCCGGTGCGCTATCAGTGGATGCCGCCGCAGAGCCCGGAGAACTTCGACAGACTGCTTGGGAGCGTCGATTTGCTGCTCACCGCAAATATCTCTGCGACGACGATAGGCCGAGCGATGATGATCGGCCTTCCGGTTCTCGCGGTAGAGAATTCGTTTCGCGTGCAGGACATTGTGGAAGCGGAACAAAAACTGGGGGAATGCGGCAAGGCTCTCACTCCGCGGTTGAGGCAGTGGGTGGAAGACACTGCGCCCTTGTATCCCTTTCGCTTGTGGCCGCTGGGGTACTGGGAGTTTCTTGATCCGCTGATGAGCGGCAATCCGTATTGTGAGGCGCTGGATATTGTGGAACTGCTCGACGAAGCTGAATTTGTACACCGGTGCCGACGCCTGTTGCTCGATCCGCAGGCGCGTCAGGACGCCCGCTCGCGCCAGGCAGCTTATGTAGCCCAGGCCAGACGGCTTCCCTCGGCCGCACAGTTGATCGATAGATATTTGACCGGAAAGGAGGTCGATCAATGCGCTGTCTGAGCATTCATCTCACCGACCTGTGTAACAGCAGATGCTCATTCTGTGTGGTGGGCGCGCCGCTGATGACCGCCGACGGCGTTGTTTACGACGAAGTTGTTGCCTTTCTCCGCGAGAACGCAGGGCGGGGCTTCAACGTTGTGAATCTGCACGGCGGCGAACCAACCGCGCACCCGCGTTTTTTGGAGACGCTGGCGCTGATTCGCGAGCTTGGTTATCCCGAGACCCACGTTCAGACCAACGGCATCCGGCTGGCGAATCTGGTTTTTGTTCGTGAGGCAATTGAACTAGGCGTCAGCTTGTTCATCGTATCCTTGCATGGCGACTGCGCCAGAATCCAGGACGAACAGACGCGCACGCCCGGAGGTTTTGCCCAAACCATCGCCGGCATTGGCAATGCGATAGCAGCCGGTGCGCAAGTGCGAACCAATACGGTTGTCATGCGGACGAACCTTGAGCAACTGCGCGCGATCAGCAAATTGGCATCGGACCTTGGCGTAAATCATCTCAATTTTTCGAACCTGCACCCCGGAGGCAGCGCGATCTTCGGGCTTTCCCGTACTCTTCCGGCCTTTGCCGAAATCAGACAGAATCTGTATCCAGCAGCAGATCTAGCCATCGCTCGCGGTCGGCGCGTGACACTGGAAGGGTTTCCGTATTGCGTGATCAAAGAACGGCTGGAACTGCACTTGGACAATGAATATCGCGACATTCTCATGCTGCACCGCGGGCATGTCTTCCGCAGTTACGAAGCTTTCATGGACAATGCCATGCGCACCTATGTGGATTCATGCGAGCGTTGCACGGTGTCGGATGCATGTGGCGGCGTTTATCAGGAATATGTTGACCTGCGCGGATCGAGCGAGTTCGCGCCCATTGTGACGGAAACCGGCAAAGTGGTGCTCGATAACTCTTTGGCGCGGCGCGCGGGGTGATCGAATGCGGATTGCGCTTTGGAATGGCAGCGGTCTGGACAATCTCGGCGACCAACTAATTGACCACGTCAATCGCATCGAGTTAGGCAGGCGGCTTGGAGACAGCAGCTTTCAAACCTTCGCCCCTTGGCCCTGTGATGGTGTTCCTTTGGCGAGAATCGACAGCAATGGCCGGTGGAATGGTGAAGGAGAATTCGACGCCATCGTGATCGGCGGAGGCGCGCTGCTGCTCGGTCCGCCGTTCGTGCATCCGAGCTTGCAAACATGCTATCTGGGCCCCTATCCGGAACGGTTCCGCGACCGTTGTCCGGCGATTTGGAACGCCGTCTGCTTCAATGCGCAATTCCTCCCCGCGCTGCAAGAGCCATGGCGATCTTATGTGAGAACCGCCTGCCAGCGTCTGGCTTATTGCAGCGTGCGAAACGCGGGCTCGGCGGAGTTGCTGGCGGAATGCGAAGTCAGTGAACCGGTGATCGTCGTGCCTGATCCGGTGATCGCCTTGCGACCGCCTCAGCCGCGGAGGAAACACAACTGTGGACGGCGGCGCGTGGGGCTGGCAGTCGGCGCCGTCGTGCAAGCCGAAAGCTTCCTGGCGCGACTCGGCGTTGCCGACGAGGGCTGGGATTGGAACCCGCAGGTGCAGGAATCCATGCCACGGGCAATAGTGGCGCAAAATGCCGCTCGTGAACTGGCGCAACAACAGGCTCTGTTCGCGCGCATTGCCGAGGCAGTTGCGCCGCTGCGCACAACGACGAATCTGGAAGTCTGCGGCTTCGGCGGAGTGTATGGAGACCGACAGGCGGCCAGCAAGCTTGCCGCCTTGCTCGATTGCCCGCTGGTCAGTTTTCATGATTCCCTGGGCGCCGGTACCATCGACTGGATACTTTCGCTGGATTGCCTGATCGCGTCTCGCCTGCACGCATGCATTCTCGCTTTGGTGGTGGGCACACCGCTGGTGGCCATCGACCCATATCTCAACCCAATCACCGGCACGAGCAAAGTCAGGGAGTTTATGGCCGACGGTGATCTTCTCGCTGGATATGTACCTCTGCATGCATTCCTTGACGGCGACGGCTCGCTTGGCGAATTTATCGAACAGGCGGTTCGATGCCAGCAGCAGCTTCCCCTTGTTCATTCGGAACTGAGCCGAAAGGTGCATGACCACTTCGATCGTCTCAGCGAGATCATCCGCAATCCCCGGCATTTGTAGACTCATAGCTCTGTTTGTACAGAAGAAACGAGGCAGATTCCGATGCGCATCATCACGATCCCGATTAACAAGCGATGCCCCTTGCGGTGCGGCCACTGTGCAGCCAGATTTCCCGGCACACAAACCGGAGACAGCGCCAGGATGAGTCAGGAATGCCTGGATGAGTGTATTGGCGCGCTCGATCCGCGGACTTATAGCATTGTTTTGCTCGGCGGCGGTGAGCCGTCGCTGGAAGTGCCGCTGATTCAATTTGCCATCTCCCGCAGCCATGCCGCGAAACTGTTTTGCGCGATGGTCACCGCTCCGGTCTGGGCCGCTACACCGGAGTCGGCGGAAAAATTTCTGGAGAGCATTTCAGGAATCGATCTCATCATCATGAGCTATGACCGGTATCACCTTGAATTCCTGAAGATTTCGAACTACGAAAACGCGTTGCAGGCGGCGGCCGGCAGGAACATCTGCATGGCCTTTCACCTCTGTTGCTCCAACGAACAGGAGAAAGAAGAACTGCTGGATCAACTGGGCTTTTTACGGCACCTGTTTCAGGTGAATTGCACCTATATTGTCCCGATAGGCAACGCCGCGAAGTCTGTTGATGCGCAGATGAGCAGGATCACCGTGGAGAACGTCGCAAGTCTGGCCTCCCTGCCGCGCGGGTGCCGGCTGGGGGATATTCAGATCGACGAGGAGAAGACGGTCTACGGTTGCTGCTGGATGCGGGCTGCGCCGCGCTCTCCCTTTGTTTTATCCAGCAAATTGAGTGGGCTCAAGGCGACGCTGGAACAACTGGAGCGGAGCGCAAAGTTCCAGGCCGTGCGTAGGCGCGGGTTCCTGGATGCCCTGAGTTCCACCGGCCAGGAGGCAATGGCTCGCCTTGCCCGAGGCCGCGAATTTCTCAATGAATGTCACCTATGTCTGACCGCAATGAACGAACTTGGCCCGGAGATCTGGAACGAAGAGATCTTCATCCCCGCGGAATCGCACGACCGCTGAGATGCTCTTGGGAAACAAGGCGCACGATGCACATTTCCCTCGAACCGCCCCGCGACAGTTTCACTCTCGCAGCCGTTGGCGACTGCCTGATGAGAGATCCTGTCTCTCACACCATCGGTTTCGCGCCGCTGCGCGAGTTGATTCGAAGGGCCGACGCGGCCTTCGGCAACCTGGAGATCTGTTTGCGGAATTCCTGCGAGGATGCCGCGCCTCCACCTGCGAAGTTTGGCATTGGCACGGCCAGGGGCGCTCCCGCAGTGGCCAGCGATCTGAAGAACATGGGCCTGAATCTCCTCTCGCTGGCCAATAATCATGTCATGGATTTTGGTTGGGAAGGAGCGCGGCAAACGGCCGGGTTGCTCGATGAAGAGGGGTTGATTTACAGCGGGGTTGGGGAACAGCGCTCCTCCGCTCTCGCCGCGCGGTATCTTGAAACCGGCGCGGGCCGGATCGCACTGATCTCGGCAACATCGACCTTTGCGCCACACTCCCGGGCCACTGCTCCGTTCGCATCGGTGCGTGCAAGAGGAGGCGTGAACGGGCTTCGTGCCAAGCGTTTTCTGCGCGTCACGCACGACGAAATTCAGATGCTGCGAGCAATCCGCGACCAGCAACCGCCGGGCTCCTTTTGGAAATCAAATCGGGATCCTGAGGACGAAGTCGAACTCGGCGGCGTGTGGTGGAAGGTTGCCAGCCAGCGCGGATTCTCGTACAGCCTCGACGCTTCCGACGAGCAGGAGATTCTGGACAGTGTGCGCGCGGCGAAACAACAGGCCAGCTTTGTTGTCTTCTCCATGCATGCCCACGAGCCGGGAAACTGGAGCGAAGAGCCTGCCGACTTTCTTCCAGCACTGGCGCATGAAGTGATCAATGCAGGCGCTGATGCCGTTGTTGCGCATGGCCCGCATCGCATGCGCGGAATCGAGATCTATCGCAGTCGACCTGTTTTTTACAGTCTGGGAAATTTCATTTTCCAGATCGACCTGCTTGCGCAATCGGCCGCCGAATTCTTCACTCCAGACGAATCCGAAGTTCAAGCATCGCAAGCTGAGATTCAGGCACTTTGGTCCTCTCTGACTGCGGGAGGAGACGAGCCGTTCCAAAGCATTTTGGCGATGACAGAGTTCCGCCAGGGAGAAGTTGAAGAGATCCGGCTCATTCCGCTTGAGCTTCGGTTTTTGGCAAGTGGGGCTTCGCGAGGCGTCCCACGGCTTGCGCTCGGCGATCAAGCACAGACTACGCTTGAGCTTGTCTCGCGATTGTCAGAACCGTTCGGAACCAGAGTGACGATCGACCAGGGCATTGGCCGCATTCGACCGAAAAACTAGACTCATTCAAATTCTTTGCACCTCCTCCCGAGGGCGCAGGCTATACGGGCGATTGCTTCAGCATCTGATAAGCGCCTCGTGCATCAACTACGCCGTAACCGAGGTCGGTATTCCAGCCCTTACCGCCGATGTCGATGGCCGTTCGCTCGATCACGCTTTTCATGGAGAGAGGAGGCAGCGCATCCACACTCTTCACCTGCCGTAGCGCCGCCACCACGCCAGAAATCACCGGCGATGCCGCAGAAGTTCCAGCGTCAACCGGGAATACGCCGGAGCCGATGAATTGGCAGTAGCCAGCCACATCCGGCTTGCTGGCGCATAGCACGCCCGGACCTTGCGACGAGTATCCCAGGCGCTCACGCTGAACCGTCACCGCGGCCACGGTGATGACGTCGGGGTGCGAACTGGCACCGAGAATGCTCTTGCCCGGGCCCCGATCGTTGATGCCGCAGCGAGGGAAGGGACAATCGGCGCCACAGTTTCCGGCGGCAAACAGAACGTCGGCCCCGGCAGCTACCAGCGCGCCGGTGATCTGGTTGAAGGGATGATTGGGATTGGCGCTGTAGTTCTCCTCAGAACCAACCGGCGCGTCTTCAGAGCTATCCAGCAAGCCCCAACTATTGTTCACCACCAGCGGACCGGGCGCGCTATGCAAAAGTTGAATCAGTTGATCAAACGCCTTCAGTGCATCCGAGAGAAAGCCGGTCAGCGTCTCACCTGCGCTTTGCAGCAGAGCGTAGTCGAGCAACTGGGCATCCGGTGCGCCGATGAGCACGTCCCACGCACACATGGTTCCGTGCTTCGGCGGAGTCGTGCTGCCGGGTTGATAGTTCGGATCGATAGCAGACCAGCCACCGATGATTGGTGCGGAAAGGCGGCTATGGTCCAGGCCTGTATCAACGATGGCAACACGCACGTTCTTCCCGGTCACGCCGTCCTTGTGAAGCGCATCGAGGCCGAGCTGCTGCACGACATCGTCTTTGCTACCGACAGCGCCGCCCTGGCAAAAAACAAATGGTTCGATCGTCGGGTCGGCATAGGCGCCAATCACCGTTTCTGAACACTTGTTTTTCAGATCTTCAATTGCCTGGTCATCTTCAAATTCTGCCCGAATCGCGTAGGCCGTGGGGCCGACGGAAACGCTATGGACTGGCTGATTCAAAACGGAATCGTTGAATACTTTGACCGACATCGGCCCACCACCCAAGCGCCGAGTCCCCGGCAAACAGGCCGGGTGGTAACCGGCATCGATATTCATTCCTGGTGTAGTCACTTTATCGGCAAGAAAATCCGCAGCCGGCGTAATCGACCTGGCTCGCCAGGCTGCGTGCAATGGGTCGCTTCCTCGCATGAGAATGATTCGCCGCATTGAAGCCTCCTCTATAGCCCATGTAAATAAGGGGTGTGACTGCGCAGTCTGCTTCTACAATGAAAGCTGCAATGGCATTCAGGTTGCGAAGAGGCCGCCTATGCATTCCAAGCAACGAATGATAATACAGATCGATTTTCCAGGGGAGCAAATCGACATGCGCAAGATCGGTCATCTTCTCTCTGGAACCGGGGTGGATCTAGACGAGCATTTCGGCGTTGTGCCTGTTGATGCTGCCAGCGGACGATATGTGGTTCGAGGAAGCGGGGATCAACAAGCCAAAGAAGCGCTGCGCGCCATCGAAGGAATCCAGATTTTTCCAGATCAGCGGATCACGCCTGCTTAAGGAATCTGTGAACCATCTGCCTTGACGATGAAGCGCTGTGCGTCCTGGCCACAGGCAGCCCAACTTCTGCGGCGAGTTGCATGCAGAATGCTTCATTGAAGACGAGGCCAGCAAACCTCTCGACCGCAGGCTTGAGGATGTGCGTAGAGATGCTGGAAATGCGGGACCGTCGCGAACTTCGTCGATAGCCTGCTGAATCTCGATGTGGGCGACCGCCTCAAGCTGTAGAGCCCTGCGTGCCGGATCAACGGAATAATCCTTGCGGAGCGCATCGTCAATGTCGCGCGGGTGGGTGTCGTGGCCCTCGATGATGTTCGAGTGGTAGCAGTTCATTGAGCGCACGAGTGTGGCGACAGAAGCGGTAACGATGGGATTGGTCTGCCCAGTCAGCGAACTGGCGCGGGAGGCCAAATCAAACGCAGCATCCTCAAGCCGCCTCTGACCCTCTTCAGGAGGCATCACTGGTTCCATCCCACTCGGGTTGGTCACGGGAGAAATCATTGCCGGTTCCATTGCCGGATTCATGCATCAACCAACAAACTGGTTGATGAGGAGTATCCAGACATCAAGTGCTGGATAAAATGCCGGTAAGACTTACGAGATGCAATTTGAAGTTCACCAGCATTCCTCTTCAGAACATTTCTGTTCCGATACCTCCGGAAAGACCAGGACAGAGACCGGACAGGAATCTTACTCACACGATAAATCTGCGAAGACTTCAGTTTTATCTTGCCTGGGCGATGACGTTTTCAGCCTTTTGTTTCCAAAGATAGGATGCAAGAATGGCGTTATGGAGAACATGATCTCAATCTCGGCTGGCCCACGCCTTCGAAGCGCAATTGTTGTGGCAATTGTTGCGGATCTGCTTCAGATTGCGATCTTTCCTCTGTTTGTCGAAGGCGCAGTGTCACCAGCCGATGACATTTTGGATCTTGGCATTGGGGCTGTATTGATTCGCTTGCTTGGATGGCATTGGGAGTTTCTTCCGTCGTTCCTCGGCAAACTCGTCCCTGGAGTTGATATGGCCCCTTTCTGGACGTTGTCTGTCTGGAATGTTTACCGTAAATCACGGCGTTACGCAGTCAATGCGGAATTGCGTACGAGGGAAGGGCAGCATCCCTCCGACTAGAAGACTTCATGAATAGCAGGGATCAGTCACTGGTAGGCTATCTGTTGGCGTGGCGGCGCGCGACAGAATACGGCAAGGATACAGATTGGGTCTTTGCCAGCGACAAGAACAAAGGCAAGAGTCCGCGGGTCGGAAACATGCTGGTCCGTGACTACCCCTACCCGGCCGCGATTAAGGCCGAGGTGCTCACAGAAACCCTGAAACTGCTGAAGAGGATGGACAAGAAGACAGGGACGGAGATCGAGGTCGAAAAAGCCATCTACTTTGACAAAAAGGGAAATCGGGCAAACGGTTCGGGTTCCACCAGTTCCGTCACAGCCTGTCCAGCTTTTTCACGACCAAGAAAAAGTTGGACCCCAAGACGGCTCAGATGGCGTTACGCCAGAGCAACGTGGCGTTCACGCTCAATCTCTACACGCAAACCGACGACAAGGAACTGATTGCAGTCCAGAATAGGATACCGGACGCAATCTTCAGCACGACGCCTGGGTTGATTCAGTAGCTTTTGGGAGAAGCCTTGGGTGAGATTGATTGGCCATGGAAGCCGTAAACCATTGATATATATGGTAGGCACGACTGGATTCGAACCAGCGACCTCTTCCGTGTCAAGGAAGCGCTCTAACCAACTGAGCTACGCGCCTGTGCACCACTTGTTTTAGTCTATCAGGATTGTGGCTGCGAGAAAAGGCGCGCACCTAAAGGACTCTTCTGAAAAGGCCTTACGGCTGTTTGCCAGGAGCAGATTATCGCCCCGAACGGAATGCTCTCGGCCGCTTCCGGTACACTGGCGGGAAGCTTGATGGACGCTGAGAAGCTCTGCCTGCCGTCTTTCAGCAATCGTAAGCTCTCAAGGAACCCGCAGATGTCGCATCTCTACGTTGGCGTTTTAGTGGTCATTGTCATCGCGCTGCTCTCCGTCGCGCTCTACCGCACCGCGCTGGTCAAGACCAAGGCCGACTATCTGGTGGCCGGCCGCTCGCTACCGGCTGCGGTGCTGGTTCTGACCCTGCTGACCTCCTGGATCGGCGCTGGCTCCCTCTTTGCGGGAGCAGAGAACGCCTATCGCAACGGCTTTGCCGCGTTGTGGCAACCTGCGGGTGGCTGGCTGGGGCTGCTGCTTATCTATTTCATCGCACCCAGGGCACGGAAATTCGCCCAATTCACCCTGCCCGACCTACTCGAAGCCCGCTACAACCAAGCGGCGCGGGTGCTGGGCACAATCGCCATCCTCTTCGCCTATGTGGGCATCACCAGCTATCAGTTCAAGGGCGGCGGCAACGTGCTGCACCTGATCTTTCCTGACGCGGTGACGCCGGAACTGGGAACCTACCTCATCGCTTTCTTTGTCATTTTGACCACGGCGCTGGCCGGGATGTCGTCGGTTGCCTATATGGATGTAGCCATCGGCTCGCTGGTCACGGTGATCTGTATCCTGGCTGCGCCCATGCTCTTCTTCAAGGCCGGCGGCTGGACGGGGCTGCATGCGGCGCTGCCCGAGTCGCACTTTCAGGTGCTTGGCCAACTGAGCCTGACCCGCGCCCTGGAGTTTCTGGTGCCGACCATGCTGCTCATGCTGGGCAATCAGGTGATGTACCAGAAGTTCTTTTCTGCCAGGAGCGAAAAGGACGCGCGTGTTTCCGTTATCGGCTGGATTCTGGGTACGGTACTGCTTGAGACTCTGATCGTGGCCATTGCCGTCTTTGGCTCGGCGCTCTACAAGACTGGCGAAGTGGCCAGCCAGCCCTACGAGATTATTCCCTACACGGCGCGGCACGGGCTGCCCGCGCTGATGGGAGCGTTACTGCTGGGTGCGGTCTTTGCCAAGGTAATCTCAACCGCCTCGAACTACCTGTTTTCACCGGCCACCAACCTGGTCAACGACGTTTTTGTGCGCTACATCTCACCCTCGGCCTCGCACAAACGGGTACTGATCGTCTCGCGACTGGCGGTGGTGTTGTTGGGAGTGTGGGCGCTCTATCAGGCGATCTATGCGCCCAGCATTCTGCAAAAGATGCTCTATGCCTACACGATCTACTCGGCGGCGCTGACCCCGGTGGTATTGGCGGCCTTTTACTCCAAACGGGCTACGGCCTGGGGAGCAGTGGCTGCCATTGCCAGCGGGACGGTGGTAACGCTGGCCTGGGACTCGGTGCGAAGCTACTTCCCGCAGATTCTGCGCGAGCGCGATGCCATCTTCCCTGCGTTACTGGCGGCTGTAACAGCACTGGTGGTGGTCAGTCTGCTGACTCCCAGGCCCACAGCGGGGCAGTTGGAGCAGTTTGCAGAGTAGGATACGCAAGACTGAAGACTGATTTCTCGACTCGAAGGACAATCACTGGGGGTGAGCTTTCGACTCAGGCCATGGCTTAGAATGAACTCTCACCCCGCGCCGTTCCGCACTGCGGCGTCAGAGACAGGATGCCGATGAAAGACATTTATATTGCCGATCTTGCTGCCTTCGAGGAAGGCAGGCTTTTTGATGGATATTTTCTGGTTTTGGCCAAACAACAGCGGACCACCAAGACCAACAAGCCTTACTTGAGCCTGATTCTGGGTGACAAGACCGGTCAGCTCGAAGGGCGGATCTGGGAGATTCACGACCCACGTATTGAAAAGGACTTCGAGCGCGGCGACATCGTCAAGGTGCGCGGCAGCGCCTCGCGTTTTGGCGAGCAACTACAACTCAAGATCGATCAATTGCGTACCACCGCTCCCGGTGAGGCCGACAAGGCTGACCTGCTGCCCGCCACCATCTATGACGTGGCGGAGATGTGGGCGAAGTTGCAAGGGTACATTGAGAGCTATACCGATCCCGACCTGAAGCGGATGCTCAAGGCCCTCTTCAACGATCCGGCGGTTGCGGCGGCTTTTCGCGAAGCTCCGGCGGCCAAGCAGTTGCACCACGCCTGGCTGGGAGGTTTGCTGGAGCATGTAGTCAGCCTGCTTGGTTTGGCCGACAAGGTCGCTGCTCATTACCCCATACTGCACCGCGACCTGTTGCTGACAGGCGTGATATTGCACGATATCGGCAAGGTGCGTGAGCTGAGTTGGGTGGTTGGCTTCGAGTACACCCTCGAAGGCACATTGCTGGGCCATATTCAGATCGGGTCGGCGCTGGCCGAACGCACCATGGACGCGCTGCCGGATTTCCCCAGCAAGATCAAGACGCTGGTGCTGCACATGATCCTGAGCCACCACGGCAAGCTGGAGTTCGGATCGCCCAAGCTGCCCATGATTCCCGAGGCGCTGGCGCTGAGCTTTGTGGACGACTTCGACGCCAAGATGCAGGCCATGACTTCGGAGTTTGAGAAGTCGCAGCGTGAGGGCAAGGGTCCAGACGAACTAACAAATAAAGTCTGGGCACTGGACCAGCGTCAGTTGCTGAATACCAAGCGGTGGCTGGGAGAGGGCAGGGACTGAGGGGCTGAGGGACTAAGGGACTGAGGGACTAAGGGACTGAGGGACTTGAGGCGAGTCGGCAGGTGCAATCTGCCGAGGCGGGACTTCTGAAGATCTAGCCAGCTATGTAAACTCTTCGCCGATAGTCTTCCGGGGATTCGATAGCGAAAGGCGTCTGTCCGGCCAGGGTCAGCAGATCGGCATCTCCGGTGACCAGTACATCCGCTTTGCCGCTTTGAGCGAGGTCGAGCAGCGGCTGATCCTTGGTCTCCCGGCAAAGAACCGGGCACGAGCTTGCGATCTCTACTGCTTCACAAAATGGGATGTAGTTACTCAGAGCTTCCATCTGCTCATCGGCGGTAAGCCGGAATTTTGGGTAAGCGAGGATTCTCATCAACTCGCTTGCTGTTACACGTGAGACCAGCGGCAGGCAATGCCCGGTCTGCCAATGACCTACCAGCCAGCTCAACCGCCCAGAAGTAAACAAGAGTGCGGAGAGGACGACATTGGTGTCGAAGACGACTCTCGCTTTGGATTCGGCGCTCATTGGCCTTGACGAGCCCAGGCGATCGCATCGGTAACATCCTGTTCGGTGATGCCCAGCGCTTCGAGTTTGTCGCGAATTTCGTCGAGACGGCTGCGTTGCAGCGGCTTGAGAGTGATGGCAGAGCCATCCGTACTTACCTCGAAGTACTTCACGCCGGCAAAGCGGCTAGCCACAGCCTTGGGCAGAGTGAGTTGGTTTTTGACGGTTAACTTGGCTAGCATCTTCGCCTCTTTCAAGGAAACAAGGAAATCTTACCACTGATCTTTGTTCTCGACACAGTTCTAAGATTTTGACGTTCTTGTTTCCCAATTCATCTTGGTCGGGCTACTATCAGCGCATGGCCTACTTTTTGTTCAAGACCGAACCGGATGTATACAGCTTTGACGACTTTCTCCGCGACCAGGAGACGATCTGGGACGGCGTCGCCAACCCGCAAGCCGTCAAGTACTTGCGCGAGATGCAGCCAGGCACGAAGTGGATCTTTTACCACACCGGTGAGGAGCGCCGCGCGGTCGGCACTGGAACCGTGCTGAGCGTGGACGCCAGCGATCCCAAAGTTCCGCAGGTCAAAGTGAGGGCGGGCAAGCGGCTCACGGAGCCTAAAACGCTGACCGCGATCAAGGCTGAGCCGATCTTTGCCTCATCGCCTCTGGTGATCATCGGGCGTCTGGGCGTGGTGCCGCTGACTGAAGAGCAGTGGAAGTGGTTCACTGCGTAAGGGAACAGGGAGTAGGGAACAGTCGTGGCTTGTTCTGTGTGGAGATTGTTCCCCTATTTCTATGCACGCGGGTTAATCTGCAAGCCGCTAAATTGTTGCGTGGAAGGATCATAGAGGGTTTGGAAAAAGCAGGAAGCTCCGTCATTTACCCAGTAGAAGTGTATGCGCCAATAATATGAAGTTGCACTATCGATGGTGCAAAACGCATTGAGATATAGCAACTTGCGGCTTCCATGCAGAATGCCAAGATATTGCCGGTAATATTGCTCAGGATGGTCAATATGGATGGTTGCTGGCCAGCCGCGTGGCGTCATACGGCCGATTTGAGCCAAATTTGCTTCCGCACTGGCAATGTCAGCCGGGGTAGGTTGCCAAGTTCCGGTTATAGCTCCGCCGGGTGGTGGATAGCTGTGCCTTGCAGTCTTGACCTCACTGGAAGGGAGCAACGTAACCCGTTCTTCCCGTTGCCCTTGTGCCGATAGGGCCAAAACCAAAACCAACAACGCAGTCCACTTCCCAGTTCGCATCGTGCGACTCCCGGTCCCAGAATGCAGATATTGTAGCTTTCTTTCCATAGATGGAATCGAAATGGTATAAATTAACCCGCCTCCCCTGTTCCCTGTTCCCTAATCCCTGTTCCCTCGTTTTCCCGTACAATCAAAGAGATATGATCCGCTTTTCAACCGCTGGGGAATCCCACGGCGAGGCGCTGATTGCCCTGGTCTCCGGACTGCCGGCAGGCGTACCCGTCGAACTCGACTATGTGAACCGCGAACTGTGGCGCCGGCAACAGGGTTATGGCCGCGGCGGCCGCATGAAGATTGAAACCGACAAGGCGCACATCCTCTCCGGCGTGCGTCATGGGCGGACGATCGGCGCGCCCATTGCCATCGAACTGGTCAACCGCGACTGGAAGAACTGGGAGAGCAAGCTCCCGGTTGAGCCGGGCGATCCGGCGTTGCACCAGGCGGTGGCTTCGCCGCGGCCCGGTCATGCGGACCTGGCTGGAGCGCTGAAGTACAACTTCCCCGACGCCCGCTACGTGCTGGAGCGCGCCTCAGCCCGCGAGACCACGGCGCGCGTCGCAGCTGGAGCGCTGGCCAAGCTGATGCTGCGTGAGCTGGGCATTGAAGTTTTCAGCCATGTGACCCGGGTGGGCAAGGCGACGTTGGATCGTCCGGCCACCTGGGAAGAGATCGTTGCTTTGGCTGCCAAGGACGAGGTGATGCTGGGCTGCGTCGACGCCGAGGCTGAGGCGCGGATGAAGGAAGAGGTCGAAGAGGCCTCGCGCACCGGCGACACGGTGGGCGGCATCTTTGAAGTTGTGGTCAAGGGTGTTCCTCCCGGCGTGGGTACCTACGTCAATTGGGACGAGAAGCTGGATGGCTTGCTGGCTCAGGCGGTGATGAGCATCCAGGCGGTGAAGGCTGTCGAGATTGGCCGTGGAGTTTACGGCGGCGAGCACTTCGGCTCGCTGGTGCACGATCCGCTTTATTATTCAGCAGAGCCGTCGAGCCAGCCGACTCGCTTCGTTCGCCACCAGAACAACGCCGGCGGCATCGAGGGCGGGGTCAGCAACGGCGAAGAGATCGTGGTGCGCGGCCACATGAAGCCGATTTCCACGCTGCGCCGTCCGCTGGAGTCGGTCCGCTTCGACACCCGTGAGGCGACCAGCGCCAGCTATGAGCGCTCCGATATCTGCGTGATGCCCGCTGCGGGAGTGGTGGGCGAAGCGATGGTGGCGTTGACTCTGGCCTGTGCCATTCAGGAAAAATTTGGCGGCGATTCGGCTCTGGAAATGAAACGAAATTTTGCCGGCTACATCGAACAGATACGAAGGTTCTAGACCCAGTAGCGACGCCGTGTGTTCGGTGATTTGGTTCGAGGGTAGAATTGTTCAGGCGAGGTGAAATCCATGGATGGACCGAATTTTGATCCGGTCATAGGCGAAGAAGTTCGCGTTCAGGGACAATCCGGACTGTACAAAATCATTGGTGTTGATCGCGCGGTGGTTCGCTTTGCGATGCCGGGTATGCCCGTCATTACGGATGGATCAAACGTAGTTTCCCTGCGGCGAGAGGGTCGCAATACGCTTGACGTGATAGGTGGGGTTCCCTGGACTTCGCTGATATACGTCGATGAGACTCGTGCTGTCCGTCGTGTCATTGAATGGCTCAAAACGAATCCCGACGATCTTCATTACCCCGAGAACATCGTCGGTTATGAGATAGAAGCCAGAAACGACCATGCGGGTAATCCGTCCATCTTCGTGCGTTTTTTGGCAGATACGGATTACTTCTATGAGAATGGTCGGACGTCTCAAGAGAGAATTGCCACATTGAACAAGTTCACCTTCGAGGTTGAACAGATTCTGCTTGGACTTGGGTTGGATCGTTGGATCTATGTTCGGTTTGGGGAGGTGCGGAGGGCGCTCGATGTTGCTAGCTGAGGAACTGCTCGGGCACGCACGGTTTCTGGCAAACCTTGATCCGGGCACGACCACGCAGGCTAACATTCGACGGGCAATCTCTGCGGCTTATTATGCTGCGTTTCATTTGCTGGCCGCCGAGGTTGCAGAACAGGTTAGTCCTGATGCTCCACCTGGATTAAGAGAAAGAACCCAGCGGGCACTGGGTCGCATGCAGATGCAGAAGGTAGCCAAAGCCTTTTCTCAAGTGGGGGCCACAAAGGTCAGAGACCTACCAGACGACATCATCTTGCCCCAGCCAGTCTCCCGAGAACTTGCATTGATAGGTAGCAGGTTCAAGGAGTTGCAGGATGAGCGTCATGCGGCGGATTATGACGTATCAAAGCACTTTGCACCTTCAGATGCTTCGGCTCAGGTGCAAAAGGCCGAGGATTTCTTCAGAGATTGGAAAATCGAGAAGAGCTCAAGTAACGCGCCGGTATTTCTGGCGTCGTTGATGTTCGGCAGACACTGGAACAAATAGTACGCATCGCAACGAAAGGTTGAGCGTTTAACAACTGAGATGATTCTGACCATTGTGAAGTATCCCGATCCTGTACTGGCCAAGCCCGGTGAGCCGGTCACCGAGTTCAATGCGGAGTTGCGCAAGCTGGTGGCTGACATGTTCGAGACCATGTATGACGAAAAGGGCATCGGCTTGGCCGCTCCTCAAGTTGCTGTTTCTAAAAGACTCCTTGTGATCGACCTGAGCAACGGACAAGTCGAAGAGGACAAGTTGGTCCTCATCAACCCGGAGATCATCTACCGCGAAGGCAAGATCTACGAGGAAGAAGGCTGTCTCAGCTTTCCCGAGATCCACGAGAAGGTGCAGCGCGCCGCCAAGGTGCGGGTGCGAGCCCAGGATGAACACGGCAAGTGGTTCGAGAAGGACGGCGAGGAGTTGCTTTCGCGCTGCATTCAGCATGAGATCGACCACGTCGACGGAATGCAGTTCATCTACCGCATGAGCGCGCTCAAGCGGGACATGGTGTTGCGCAAGATCCGCAAGTTGATTCGCGACGGCCAGTGGTAGCGCGAGGCGCAGGCGTTCGTTACCGTGTGCGTTTGCGGATATCTTTGCGTAGTCCGAATCTTCGAATCGAGGCAACCCTGTGAAGCTGGTCTTTTGCGGAACTCCGCAGTTTGCCGTGCCTACGCTGGAGGCGCTGCGCGCCGCGGGGCATGAGATTGCCCTGGTGGTTAGCCAGCCGGACCGCCCGGTGGGTCGGCATCAGCAACTGACTGCGCCACCGGTCAAGCAGGCCGCACTCGTCGCCGGTATCCCTGTCGTTCAGCCGGAAAAAATTCGCAACAATACCGAGTTTCGCTCGCAGCTGGAGTCGATTCAGCCGGACGCCATACTGGTTGTGGCGTATGGGCGCATCATTCCACCCTGGATGCTGGAACTGCCTCGCCTGGGCTGCATCAACCTGCACGCCTCGCTTCTGCCCAAGTACCGAGGGGCGGCGCCGATTCAGTGGTCGGTGGCCATGGGCGACACGGTGACCGGCAACACCACCATGCTGCTGGAAGAGGGCCTCGACACCGGCCCGATCCTGCTGCAAGAGGAAATGGCTATTGCTCCCGAGCAGAATGCGGCGGATCTCTTCGTCGTGCTGGCCGAAGCGGGAGCGCCACTGGTGCTGGCTACGCTAGAAGGACTGGAGCGCGGAAGCATTCAGCCCCGTGGGCAAGACCATGGGCAGGCCACGCTGGCGCCGATTCTCACCCGCGAAGATGGGCGAATGGATTTTGCTGGCCGAACAGCTGCTGAACTGCACCATCGCTGGCGGGGATTTCAGCCCTGGCCGGGAGCGTTTACACAGCTCGAAGGCAAAAAGCTGATCGTGCATCGAATGAGCGTGGCAGAGGGGCTTTCGAGGCACCTAGCCGAGCCGGGCCAGATTGATGTTCAGGATCACCGTCTGTTTGTAGCCTGCGCTCAGCAGAGCTGGCTGGAGTTAAACGAGATTCAATGGGAAGGCAAAAAGCGCATGGGTGTTGCCGACTTTTTGCGCGGCAGTACGCTGCCCGTTGGAACGAAGCTGGGCTTGGCCCCAGAGTAACGCCTGTCATGCGGTCGTTTGCTGGGCGGTCGGCAAGAGATCCATGGATACAACAAAATGAGGCCGGAATTGATTCCGACCTCATTTTGGCTCTTAGAACCTCTACTCAACCTTATGATTTGGTTTCGCCATGGGAAGTCTTTTGGCGGTGCAACATCAGTGCGAGTCCGGCAATGCCAAGCCCTAAGAGCGCAAGCGTGCCCGGCTCGGGGGTAACCGAAGTGGAACCGGAGCTGGTGTAGTTGACCGTGGCGTTGTAGACCACACCCGCCGCGCCATCGGAATAATTGCTGTCCGAGATGATCAGAGTGTTGGTGCCAGCCACAAAGTCGGAGGCCAGATTGGCCGAGAATACGGTGTCCGCCTGCCCCGTCAATTGTCCGATCAAAATTCCGTTCAGAAATACATCGCCGCCATCGTCCACACTGCCCCAGCCGGAGATGGAGATGCTGTTGGCGTTGCTGGGTAGTGTGAATGTCTCTTTGACAAAGCCGCTGTTCTGATTGCCCCACTGATCGGTGCCGGCCACTGACACATCTTCGGTGCCGGCGATTTCGCCGGATTCGTTGGGCAACCAACTGCTGGTGCCGCTATACCCCGTCACCACCGATCCCCAGGTCAATCCACTGGTAGGCACCGAGGTAAAGGGTGCGGTAACCCATCCTGCTCCGATCGTGCCGTAAGCCGCGCCCTGATCGGTGCTGGTGCTGCTGTAAAGCGAAATGCTGTCTGCCCATGCGGACGAAGTCATGACAACCAAGAAAGCGCCAAGGATGATTTTCGAGATCTTGCTCATATTCTCTCCTCGATCTCCCTTTTGAAATTCAGAAGCAGCCGTTGGTGTGAACTTCTGTTCATCAAATGGAGGTCAGAACGGTACCATTTCCCTATTGGTAACCTGCGTTAACCGGATCTTCGGTAATCGGTGGTAACCTGTCCATCTCATCGGCAAGATGAGACTATCCATTAGAAAAAGCTGATTTTTACTGTTTTATGTAAGTGTAACAAGTGCTTATAGATAGACTCGTTAGTAATATCCAGACACCCTGAAAGTTGTAGGGAATTATCTGAAAGTAATAGTGTCCGATGGTCAGAGGATCAGTAAGTTACTTTCGGAACTCTTCTGCGGAGCATTGCCCTGAACAGATTTTGCGCCCAGAATGAAAGAGGCTGGTTTCGATCCCTCATTACCGTCAGCAAATGCAACAAACGAAGGAAGAACCACGCACAATCGAGGCTCAATGGCATACTCCCCCAAGAAAGACACGGGCGGCACCAAACTGAAAAAAGGAACGGTAGCACCGGCGCGTCGGGCGGCATTCGACATTTTGATGGCAGTTGAAAAAGGCCAGGCACACTCCGACGAGATGCTGCGCGGACGGGCAGTCAACGCGCTCTCGGCAGCCGACCGCAATCTGGCGACGGCTTTGGTGCTGGGAGTCTTGCGCTGGCAGATTCTGTTGGACTCCCAGATGCAGGGACTGCTGAAGCGGCCAGGGGGCAAGCTCGACGCCGAGATTCGCATTGTGCTGCGGATGGGGGCCTTTCAATTGCTGCATATGGACCGCATTCCGGCTCGCGCCGCAATCGACGAGAGTGTGGAACTGGCCAAGCAGGCAGGGCATCGTTTTGCCTCCGGCATGGTCAACGCGGTGTTGCGTAAGCTTTCCACGCTTTCCCCGGAGAGTGAGGCAAAACCAGAAAAAAGCGCCTTTCCTGTCTGGATGGTCGAGCGGTGGCTGAGCAACTTTGGCGTGGATGGGACGGAAGCCATCTGCCACCATGGTCAGAGCCAACCGACACTGTCGGTTCGCCTTGCCACCCCGGAAGTTGAAGCTGAACTGACTGCGGCGGGGATTGTGCTCGAAGCGGGCGGACTGCTGTCTGCGGCACGTTCTGTAGTCTCCGGCGATGTGACGGCGACAGATGCCTTCCGCGAGGGTCGGGTGCGCTTGCAGGACGAGGGCTCGCAGTTGGTGGCGGAGCTGGCTGGCTGGGCGAGCGAACCAAGCAAAGAAAAGAAAATTCTTGACGCGTGCGCCGCTCCGGGAGGCAAGACGCTGATTCTGGCTGAGCGCAATCCACAGGCACAGATACTTGCCTGCGAGATCAGCGAGCCGCGATCGGAGTATCTGCGCCAGCGGCTGGCAACTCTCGGTGAGCAGGTGGAGTGCCGATTGATCGATGCCGCCACATTGGAGGAGCCATCGTTCTACGATCTGGCGCTGGCTGATGTGCCTTGCAGCGGAACCGGAACGCTGGGCCGCAATCCAGAGATTCGCTACCGGCTGCGCGAGGAGGATTTTGCCCGTCAGGCCGAGCGGCAGCGGGGAATTCTGATGGCGGCACTGAGGGCAGTAAAACCGGGTGGGCGCGTGGTCTATTCCACTTGCTCGTTGGAGCCGGAGGAGAACGAGCAGGTGGTTGCGGCGGTGCTGGCAGAAACTCCCAATGCTCACATTATTCCGCTGGCAGGGCAGATCGAAGCGTTGTGCGGCGCGGAGGTTTTGACCAAGGCTGGAGGGGAGTTGCTGCTTGGTGCGCTGACGGAGGAAGGGTTTTTACGGCTGCTTCCCGGTGCGCTGCCAACGGACGGGTTCTTCATTGCGCAGATAGGGCGCGAGAAGTAGGCGTCTTTTACGGAAGCAGATTCTGCCCATGTGCGGAGAGTTGGACGATCTGGATGCGGCCTCCACTGGCGAGCTGATAGCCGAGCTGGAGAGGATCGCCGGGGTGCAGTACGGCTGCCGCAGCATTCCGCGGCAGATCGCGGCAGAGCGGTCCTTCTGTCGCCTGGCGATCGCCTTCCGTGGATTCGTAAAAACTGCGGTCGCGAATGGGGATTTCGGCTAAAGAATCGATTGAAAAGCAGAGGTGGAGCGGGGTGGCTTCAGGTCCTGTGGCAACCAGACTCTTCACGGTTCCAGGAGCGTGAAGCAGGGCCTGATGCCGATCCGCGATGGGCGCACCGAGGTTGAATCTGTGTTCAATCCAGTGGCTGATGGGAACAATGGCTTTAACCATGATCAGGACCAGGCAAAGCGCCAGCGTACTGCGCAGAAGCGTCTTCACGTTATGCTTCCTCGGGAGCCAGCTTAAAGTCGGCGTAGTCCAGGCCCAGGTAAGCGCTGAGAGCTTCGACGACCAGCTCATGATCGCCACGCTGCGGCAGTCCGGAAACGGTAATGCTGCCGATTACACCCGCTCCGGCCACACGCAGGGGAAACGAGCCGCCAGCCGGAGCGAATTCCGCCACCGGCATTCCGCACTTGTCCTGCAGGGTCTCGTTTTTGCGGGCCAGGTTCAGGCCCACCGCGTAGGAACTGCAATGAAAGCGTGCCACCACATTGCTCTTGCGGCGCACCCAGTCGGGATTGTTGGGGGTGGTTCCAGCCAGCGCGGTATAAAAAAGAGGCTGGCCAAAGCGGCGAATGTCGATGACTACGCTGAGTCCACGCTCGGTGGCCATTGCATGAATGCGTGATCCCAGCTCCCAGGCAATGGTTTCGTTGAACTGTGGCAACACCAGCTCACGTTCTTGATGTGCGATCCGCTCCAGATCTTCGCTAACGCCCATGGAAATCCCTCGCTTCAACAACATCCTAAACTGCTCTGGACGTTTCAGGCTTGCTAACTGGCTAACCAGCTGCCTCGAAACTACCCCTCCCCGCCTTCTTCGGCGGCGATATCGGGGATGGGCACGATGCCCATCTGCTGGTAGATGGGGCGCATCTCCGCGCGAATGTGTTTGAGCCGGGTCCAGAACCAAAGCGAGCCCAGAATGCAGGCACTGCCGCTGACGATCACCGTGCCGGGAGCGCCGATACGATCCGCCAGTGCGCCGGCCAGCAGGCTGCCAAAAGGCGCCATGCCCATGAAGGCCATGGTGTAGTAGCTCATCACCCGGCCGCGCATCTTCTCATCGACCAGGGTTTGCAGAATGGTGTTGCTGGCGGTCAGCCCCTGCATCATGCCGAAGCCGGTGATCAGCATCATGATGAGCGAGAGCCACAAGGTATGGGATAGGCCGAAGCAGACCAGGCCCACGCCGAATATCGCCGCACCGATAGGCAGCGTCTTGGTCAGCCCCCGTACCGTGCGACGCATGGCCATGCTCAGGGCGCAGATCAGCGAGCCGATTCCCACCGCGCCCGATAAAAACCCCAGAGTATGCGGGCCGCCATGGAGTACTTGAGCGGCAAAGAGCGGCATCAGCACCATGAAGGGCCATCCCATCAGGCTGAGCAGGGCGAAGAGCGAAAGAATGGTGCGAATGGGGACGGAGGCGGAGACATAGGTCCATCCCTCGCGCAGTTCCGTCACCATGGAACTGGCGATGCGGACGAACCTATCCGGCTGAATGCGCATCATCAGCAGCGAGGCAATGACGGCGACGTAGCTGATGCCGTCGATGAGAAAGCACCAGCCCTCGTTGGTGATGGCGATCAGCATACCAGCCAGCGCCGGACCGACTAGCCGCGCCAGGTTAACCATGGAGGAGTTGATGGCGATGGCATTGGAGAGGTCGGCCTTGTCCTCGACCATCTTGACCATGAAGGATTGGCGGGCAGGCATATCGAAGGCGTTGACCAGGCCCTGCAGGATGCTGAGGCAAAGGACCTCAGCGATGTTGATGCGGTGGGAGAGGGTGAGCCAGGCCAGCACGAGCGACTGAGCCATGGCCAGCGCCTGAGTCCATACCAGCACCTTGCGGCGGTCGAAGCGGTCCACCACCACTCCCGCCAGTGGGGCCAGCAAAAAGGTGGGGATTTGTCCGGCAAAGCCGACTGTGCCCAGCAGTAACGCCGACTTGGTTAGCCGGTAGACCAGCCACGAGGTAGCGATCCGCGTCATCCAGGTGCCGATCAGCGAAATGCTCTGTCCGGCAAAGAAGAGACGGAAGTTGCGATGCCGCAGCGCACGCCAGGCGTGAGAAAAGTCGCGGCCCCCAGGCTTCGTCGAATTGGACGTTATGGCCGTCATGTTCCTATTGTCACAGGTGGGTGTTGAGGGGGGCTGAGGGACTGAGGGACTGAGGGACTAAGGGACTAGGGACTAGGGACTGAGGGACTGAGGGAGTTGGGTACAACAAAACTGCAACGCATTTGCGTAATCATCGAAATGACTCAAACCCTGAACACGCCGCCCCTTAGAGCCTATCCGCAAATAGTGATCGTTTGTCTCCAGCAAGTCAACGCGGCCGCGATGTAGAGCAACGCTTTGTAGCTGGCCTCTGTTTTCTCGAAACTGACCAGCACTTTGCGGTAGCCATTGA